>ERZ1035051.179-NODE-179-length-26682-cov-6.291058_pt1 | contig 26682 bp, 21 predicted proteins | sample MGYA00520586_ERZ1035051 | MGnify/ENA primary metagenome ERZ1035051 (study PRJEB33766, sample SAMN09781692) | gut metagenome | biome: gut microbiome | host: Homo sapiens | place: Madagascar | study: EMG produced TPA metagenomics assembly of the PRJNA485056 data set...
ATCTATCAGACCAAGATGCTCCCACAGAATTATGTCGCCATTTTTCTTCTCAACCGTAAAATCGGGATAATAAATAACATCTGAGATTTTAATCGCCTTCTCGTACTCAAACTTTATATTATTATCATACAAGGCTGTCGCAATAATTACTTCTGATTTTGACCGCACTATAATTCCCATTTTGGTATAAAACTTGAGAGCTTCAGGGTTAGGAACCTGTGTCTTTTCATTTGTCTCTTCATTTTCCTTCTTATCAACTGCTAAAAGTATACTGCTATAATGTTTTTGCCTCAACATTTTCTGGGCATAATCCGTTTTATATTTTTTCCGGGCTTTCCTGTTTATCTCAAGTAGTCTGAGCTCATTTATTGTGTCTTTCAGATAAAGCTCCAGATATTTTTTATTGACAAGATTTCTGATTTCTTTATCATTTTTCTTTGATAAATACTCTCTTCTGCCATTTTTCCAAACATACCATTTAACATTTCCGTCTTTTTTTGTAGGATAAATTGTTCCTTCCTCAGTGATGGTCTCTAGTCTTTGTTGAATCCCTGATATTTCACTTTCTAACCAATGGATTCTATTATCTATTGAACTTATTTTATTTTCCTCCTAACTCTTTGCATCATGTGATGCCATGTATGTGATTCTAACAGTAATTCAATTGTTTTGTGGGGAATATGATAAATGAAAGCTGTCATTTATCTTCAAAAGTGGAGATTATGGTCTCCATTTGTTGGATAGCACCATATAAATATAGAAACCGACTATAGTTTAGAGCTGTTTTGGGGATTTCTGCGGTTTCAGCTACTTTTTTCTGCTCTTTTCCGGATTTTTGGTTGGGTTTGGGGTGCTGTTTTAGGGATTTCTGCAGTTTCAGCCACTTTTTTCTGCTCTTTTCCAGCTTTTTGGCTGGATTTTGGGTGCTGTTTTTGGGTTTTCTGCAGTTTCAGCTACTTTTTCCCGGATTTTCGCAGACTTTTGGGATGGATTTTGGGTGCTGTTTGGGGAATTTCTGCGGTTTCAGCTCCACAAGGCCCGCTTGCTATGCTATCAACCTATGGCTATTGTACATTATGATAATTTAAAAATCCAGCATTTTCTAAATAAAAAGGTCAAAAAAGTGAATGTGAGTTATTCCTTAATTATAGAATATCCGACTCCTCGGGTTGCCTTTATCTGGGCTGCTGAGCCCACTGATGCAAGCTTTTTGCGCAAATAAGATATGTAAACCCAAACTACATTCTGTTCTGCTTCTGAATCATATCCCCATATTCTATCCATAAACTGGTCAGCAGATATAATCTGTCCCGGATTTGTCATAAGCATCTCAAGCATCTGGTATTCCTTGTTTGCAAGTCTGATTCCGTTAATTGGATTTCCTGCACTTTGATTTCCTACACTTCGATTTTCTGATACTTGTCCGTCTACAGTATTATTTTCCTTGATTTTACTGGTCTGATTACCATTGTCCATATTATTAGTGTCTGTATGCAGCTCACTGTTTTCAATGCTGCATGTATTCTTAATGCTTGCAGGCCCGGTAAGTATATAGGTTGATCTGTCCAAAGTAATATCGCCAAATGTCAGCACTGAGTCTGTTGTGTCAGCCTTGCGTCTTGTCATAGCGCGGATTCGTGCCATAAGTTCCTTCATGGAAAATGGCTTAGTCAGATAATCATCGGCGCCACTGTCGAGTCCTTCCACGCGGTCATCTATCTCAGCCTTTGCGGTAAGCATCAATACCGGAACAGAATTGCCATGACTTCTGATAGTTTTGAGCACCGTGATTCCATCCATTTTAGGCATCATGATGTCCAGTATTACTCCGTCATAGTTATCTGAGTTTTCTATATAGTCGAGCGCCTCTGCTCCGTCATAGACGGCATCAACTGAATAGTTGTTGTGTTTTAACACCGCTACAAGTGCGCGGCTTAAATCCTCTTCGTCCTCTGCCAGTAATAATCTCATGATGACCTCCTTCTTACTTTCACTCATTATATCATATTAATTAACTATTCAGAACAACCACACGCACATTGTTCACAAAACCGCATGATACTCTTGCTTTGTCTTCACTCCGTTTTGACACCAGCCTGACATCACACTGTCAGGCTATGCGTCATGGTATATAATATTGCCGGATTAAAGAGATACCTCCGATTCACTTCCTGATGCTGAAAGTGTATAGGTCTGACCTGCCTTCAAAGCTGCTGTACTTATTATCACACAGTCATATCTCTTTTGGGCTGTATATGAAATAATCTCATTTCCGTCAGCATCCTTTAATATCACATCACCGGCATCGGCCTGTGAATCAAGCTTTACAAAGGCTGCCTGCTGCTTTGATTCGCTGCTCACATCCTCTGCCATACCGCTGCTTCCCACCGCGACAACAGTTCCTCCATTGATATCAAAGGATGATTTCTCTCCATAATCTATGGCACTGTTTCCGTTGTCTGATGGACCGTCCACATAAACTTCTCCACCGTTTATAGTCAGGTCTCCGTTTGAGTCAAGGCCATCGCCACCTGCCAGCACGTGTACGCAGCCACCGTTGATGACCATCCACATTTCATCATCTGATGCAGTGTCTGTATCCTGCGCTGTGTCTGATGTGTTGTCCTGCTTCTGTGCTGCGACTGTTATATTGCCGGTTGTCTGCGCCGTATCTGATGTATCATCCGGCTTCTGCGTATTGTCTGATGTGTCATCCGACTTCTGCGCTACATCTGGTGCCTGCATACCCTTGAAGCCATCTCCTCCCCTGCCGCCAAAACCGCTCGCATCATTTCCGCCAGCTACATTCATGCCGTCGTCACTTGCAGTGATATCTATTTTACCATCATTTATTGTGATATTGAGCCCCTCTAAGCCCTCATAGCTCTCTGTGACTGTAATAGTTCCACCATTGACAAGCAGTGCACTGTCTGCGTGTATCCCATCGTCACCTGAGCTGATGGTATAGGTTCCGTCATTTATTGTGATGTCAGAATTGCTGTGGAATGCATCATCCGCAGAGTTGATGGTAAATGTACCTCCATTTACATAGAGAGCACCATCTGACTTGATACCCTTGGTGCTTGTTGAGTCTGTATCGGATGATGTAGACGAAGCTGCTTCTGAGTCTGTATCGGACGATGTGCCTGATGCAGTTGTGCTGTCTGCAACATCCTTACTTTGTGAATTCTTATCAGACTGCTGCCCATCTGATGTGTCTGTACCGGGCTTATCCGGTGGTGTCTGTGCAGTCTGACCTCCTGTATTGTCCGAAGCTTTTTCATCAGGCCGGCTTCCATCAGAGCTGCCAGAGTCCGGTCTGTCCGGTGGTGTCTGCCCGCTCTGTTTATCTGAAGCACTGCCAGAAACACTTCCATCAGAACCATCTCCACCTTTTGAATTTCCGCCTCGCATATCGCCACCCGGTCCACCGCCCAGCATGTCATTGTGTGTCTTTGTGACATTCTCAGCTCCGTCGCCTGCAGTTATATCAAAGTCTCCGTCATCAATTTGTACCACATATGATGCATCTATGCCGTCACCTGTACTCTCAATTGTAAAATCACCGGATGCAATGTATACAAAGCCCTTTTCATCATCATCCGCGTTTTCTGAGTGAATTCCATCCTTGCCGGAAGTCAGATTGTATGTACCGTCTGCAATTCGCACGCTGTCTTTTCCTGAAAGCGCATGGTTTTTTGCCGTAATATTACAGGTGCCGCCTACAAGCTTTAAATCATCCTTTGATACAATTCCGTGCCCGTACTCTGAATTTATGGTGAGTGTTCCCTTGCCATTCAGTGTCAGGTCATCCTTTGAAAAAATTACAGCATCTATATTGTTGTCATCAATTGCCTCATACTCAGCCGTGTTCATAAGAATGTTCTCTGAGCCCTCTGCCAGCGTAATAAATGCCTTATCGGCATTCTTTACATATATCGCTGCGCTCGATGCGCAGGTGATATCGGCATTGTCAAGCACAAGCTGTACCTTGGCTGAGTCTGCATCTACGACAATCTGTCCCTCTGATAATGCTCCGGAAAGCACATATGTGCCTTCCTTGGATATGGAGATGATATTTCCGGAAATACTCACACCGCTCGACGCTACTTTAGTTTCATCCGTTTCTAACTTGTCTGCTTGGGTTTCATCTGCCTTGGTATCATCCGATTCCGAAGCATCTGTCTCTGTATTATCCCCTACGGTTACTGTGGTCGAATCATCTGCCAGATTAATTTTTACTGCGTTGCTCTCATCATAGCCCACATCAAGATCTCTCTCCGTAAACATATCATCATATGAATAGATTCCATTGACCGTGGCTCCATCCGCTAAACCTGCAGAGGTCTGGGCAGCTGATATCTCTGTGCCTGAATTTTTGACTGTCGAGCAGGCAGTTACGGACATTGCCATTATTACTGCTGCACCGATTATCCCGTATAGCTTGATATTTTGAAAATATTTTGTAATTTTTCTATAGCTCATTCGTATTTACCTCCTGTTGCATAATTGCGATTTCAAGGTTTCCGTTTCGGCAGCGAAGCTCATCTATAAAGCTCTTTTCCATCGCCAAATCCTTAAGTGTTATGTGATAGGTAAGCTTGTAAAGGCTTCCCATATTTGTTGTCTTTACAGAAACAATCTCACAGCCTGTGAGATATTTCTCAAATAAATCATCAAAGGCGGAGCCGTAATTTAAATCCTCCGGAATTGTAATCCTAAGCGTTCTTTCACATGTAGCTCTTTTGTGTGTGCCAAAGCCTGATATATTGAGTACGAGCATCACCATGCCCATGATTAATGCAAAAAGCACTGCAAATGCCAGATAGCCCATTCCTGCGATAAGTCCTGCTGCCATGGCAAGGAAAATTGTACCTATCTCCTTTGCCGTTCCCGGTACCGAGCGGAAACGCACCAGTGAAAAGGCTCCCGCTACAGCTACTCCTGCACCGACATTGCCGTTTACCATCATGATGACTATGCACACCACTGCCGGAAGCATCGCAAGTGTTATCGCAAAGCTTGCTGTATAGCGGCTTTTGTATGTGTAAACCCACGTAATAAAAGCTCCGATTATCAGTGAAACCACTATACAAATTATGAAATCCGGCACCGAAATGACCGTTGTGGCTGTTGTATCAAATAATCCTGTAAAAATGTTGCTAAGCATATGTAATCCTCCGTTATATCTATTTTCTAATATTTCTTTTATAATATTGCTCTTATAGCTCTTATAATTTCTCTCTTATATTTTCTCTCTTATATTTTCTCTCTTATATTTTGCTCTTTTAATTTTTCTTTGCAGCTCTTCAGAACCACCCCATGCACATTCGCTAAACCGCACAATACCCGTGCTTTAATTCCCAACCATAGCTACACGCCCATCTCCGTATACATCACTTCCAGCCACAGCTACATACCAATCACCATATACATCAATTCCCAGCCACAGCTGCAATTTCATCCCCGTATATCCAATCGCAGCCATAAGCCGGTTTAGTGCTTTTATTATTCACACGGTCACAAATCGCCCGGTATGCTGTACCGTATTTTGAAAATGATGTCTTGTAAAGCTTATTTTCCGTGAGAAAATCAACCATCCAGCCCGGTATGGCTCCATCTGTCTTTACCTCCATCAGCACCTTTTGGTCCTCAAGTATCGGTGTGCCGTAGATGCCCTTATCAAGTGACAGGTCATAGTCTCTCCAAAGAATATTTCTGTCAAAGGTCACTCTGAACTCGTGATTGTTTCTCGCATAAAATGCTTCTCTTTCATATGATAAAAGCACTGCCGGTGCAAGGTTTTCATATATTTTGAGTGCATAATTTATCTCGCTTGCAATCTGTGAATCAGTTATTTGTGACTCAGTTATTTGCGACTCATCTATTTGCGACTCATCTATCTGCCCATTTCCTGCCAGATACGAAAGAGCCTTATCATATGTCATCGCAATTCTTCGCTTGTATACAACCGAGCAGAATTTCTTTTTCAGCTCCACAAAAACCGTGTCTGATGGCTTTGCCACTCCGTAGCTTCTCAGCCTTAGCTTTTCTTTATATACCGGATGCTCCAATGATCTGCGGATAAGAAGATGCTTTGGTGTGTCATAGTATAAGCTGCAGACTGTGCTTCGTCCATGCTCATCTGCTATCATATATCCATCCATCACTTCCATCAGCTTTTCGAAAACTGTTTCATCTATCATGTATTTAATTTCAAATCTCTTGAAAATCATTTGATCTGCCATGTTTTATGTCTCCCTTCGTTTTGATGGTGTCATACTAACATGGCTACCTTAAATGAACTTAAAAAATCCGACGCTGTTTAAAAGCGTCGGATTTTAATCCATATTGTAACTATTTAAATATTTTATTTTGCCTATGCATTATTATCTTGTATGAATAAAATAAACTATGCATTATTGCTTTCTATGAATGAAATAAACTCAGCAGCATTTCTCGGTTTTGAGAAATAATAGCCCTGGATGTAATCTATTCCAAGCTCATCCAGCTTTGCGAACTGCTCCTGCTTCTCGATTCCCTCAGAAACAATCTCAAGCTTTAGCTTTTGAATCATGCCCATTGCGGCATCCATAACAGGCTTGCCCTTTCCGTTGTCAAAATATGCATTTGTCATGCCTCTGTCAAACTTCACAATGTCAATCGGCATATCAACAATATAGCTTAAATTTGACTGACCTGTGCCAAAATCATCCAGCGCAAACCTCACTCCCACCTTACGCAGGGCATTCATATTATCAAGCAGTATCTTTTTTTCAGTGATAGATGCAGACTCTGTAATCTCAAGCACAATATCATTTGCATCCGCATGATATTTCTCCATAATTGCAATAAAATCCTGCGCTAAATGGTCATAAGCACACTGCACCACTGACAGATTGCATTCAATATACTCAATTCCCATCGCATGTATATCATGCTGTACAATAAATCTGCACACTATCTCAAACACGCGCTCTCCAAGCCTTAAAATGAGTCCCTGCTTCTCAGCTACAGCAATAAACCTGCCCGGAGGTATGATATTTCCCTCGCGCGACCTTATTCTGACAAGCGCCTCCGCAGAGGTGAATTTATGCGTTTTAGTGTTATAAATAGGCTGGTAAAATACCTCAACACGGTTATCGCGCAATGCCTCTATTATCTCATTCTCAACCGAATTTTCATCATATATGTGCTCAATGACTTCATTATTTATGAGCATCACGCCGCGCCCCGTAAACTCAGCTCTGTTGCGCTTGGCATATTGAAAAAGCCCTAGTATATCCGATGGTCTCCGCACAAGCTCAGTAGACCTTAGATAATATATCTCCCCAAACAGCATCGTCATATTGTCACTGCCCCATGGCTTGTCGAACCTGCGTTCCAATATTCCGATTGTTTTTTCTGCACAATCAGTATTTTCAAAAACCAGCAGATACTCGTTTGCCGAGCTTCTAAAAACATAATTATCAGGCAGCTTATTTATAAAAGAAACAACCTCATAAAAAATACTTTTTTCCATCTCTCTAGTAAAAAAATCATTTTCATTGCTTCCATAGCGAATACACACTATCGATACATCATTCCCCTGTCCATATGCCTCCTTCATGTATTCAAAAAGGGCATTGAGGTTGAAAAATCCTGTATCCCTGTCAATATTTGCCATCGGATTTTCAAGCATGATAAAAATGATAAGCACACCTATCACACTCGCAAAGCTGACAATCAATATATTTTTATCTATAAACTGAATAACCGCCGATATAAACATAAGAGCCACCCAGACCTGCATGCTCTTTCTTCTTCTCGGATTTATAGCCTGACTGTATTTTTTTGTCAGCATTAGAATAAGCGCCAGCAGAATTACAGTTACTGCATATGTTATAATAACAGCCGGACCATATGTATAAACTATATTATCCGAAGCATAAATTTTAATCGGTACGACCATTATCAGAATATCAGTGGAGATTCCAAATATCCACAGCCGCTTTCTCCACTTACGCTCAAGCTCTTTTTTCCTGAAAATATCCACACAAATATACCAGAAGGCCACCATGGCAACCCATGTAACCGTCCAGAGATATAATTTGCAGATAATATTGGTAGCAGTATGAGGATATCCGCTTCTTTTTTCAATTGCAACAAGTACGAAAATATCAAAGAAAAGTGACAGCAGTCCTGCTATCCATACCTCAACAAAAGCCTTCGATGTATGTAATATAATCTTTTTCTGCGAAATATAAAAATACATTATTACGAACATCACCGCAATGGCACACATTTGTGAAACAATATTCATATCCCCTATTTCCTGTACCTTTCCTAAATCAAACCAATACACTAGTACTATTTTACCGTTATGTTACCAATAAAGCAATATATTGTTTTGATTTACAAAGAGCTAAATAAAAAAGTTACTATTCACACTGAACAGTAACAAAAAAACACGCTATGAGCGTGCTCCAAAATAATACCGTCGATAACTATTCAGATACATAAATAAATAAATCGGCGTGACAAGATTCGAACTTGCGACCTCTACGTCCCGAACGTAGCGCTCTACCAAACTGAGCCACACGCCGTCTGCAATTCGTTTTGCAACTATTAAATAATATCACAATGTATAAATTTTGTCTACCCCATAATATATATTTATGGTATGATTTATGCTGTATAATATGATGATTAAAGGGTCAAAAGGTATCATCGATGCATGCTTGCATGCAATTCGATGTATACCTTAATGCCCAGCCTCACAGCGAAGTATCATACCCATGACTGAACTGTAATTTAATCACGTAATTATTTTCTTTATACTATGAAGCCGGTCCGGCAGCGCAGCGACCGGCTTAGCACCACGGTATATAAATTATAAGGAGAATATCATGACAAATCAGACAAATCACATAAATCACACCAATCACATAAATCACATAAATAAAACAGCTATAATAACCGGAGCTTCACGCGGTATCGGTGCCGCCATTGCCAAAAAGCTGGCTTCCTGTGGCTATAACCTCTCACTTTGCTGCCGCAATTCATCTGACAGGCTAAAGGCTCTGGCTGATGAGCTTCACTGTGCATACGGAATTGAGGTGCTATGCTACACCGGAAATGTAGGAGACTTTTTCTTTGCCAAGGATATGGTTACGAATACCATTTCCCATTTTGGCCATATAGATGTGCTCATTAACAATGCCGGTATATCACATATCGGGCTGCTGAGCGACATGACACCGGAGGAATGGAACAATATCGTGGCAATAAATCTGACCGGTGTTTTCAACTTTACAAAGCTCGTCATCCCTTATATGGTTGCCGATAAATGTGGCCGTATACTACAGATTTCCTCTGTCTGGGGCAATGTCGGAGCATCCTGCGAGGTGGCATACTCAGCCTGCAAAGGCGGTATTAATGCATTTACCAAGGCACTCGGCAAGGAGCTTGCGCCATCGCATATTCCGGTAAATGCCATAGCCTGCGGTGTCATAGATACCGATATGAACCGCTGCTTTGATGAGACAGAACGCGCTGAGCTTGCCGATGAAATCCCTGCCGGACGCTTTGCCACAGCCTGTGAGGTCGCAGATATGGCTTACTCCGTCATCACTGCACCTGATTACCTCACAGGACAGATAATCACTTTTGATGGTGGCTGGATTTAAAATTGTAATTTTAAGTTTTCTATTTTTTTCGTATTTTTTCAGATATTTGTTGCTTTCTGTGATTATTGTGTTACAATTTGTTTATGAATGAAATAAATATCTTTTTACAAGAAATGCAACTATCAACCATTAGTACAACTGTGCCTGACAGGCTTGATTATCTGATGAGGCTCCACAAGTTGACCAACATTGCTCTTTCTGAAATCATGTGCTGTGCAGAATCAACTATTTCAGGCTACAGGACAGGCCGTAGAGTGCCTGACATTTTTGTCATTTGCCATTTAAGTACAATTTTTGGTGTCACACCCAATTATTTTCTTGGATTCACCGACGAAATTTGTCCGACTCACAACTGATTATGTGATATATACAAGGTCTTCCGGTATCACTTCACAACCATCACGGGCTGCTGATGCAAATGTCACATAAAATATATTGAAAAATGAAAGGGGGAAATGTTACAGTCTAAGCCAAAACCGTAACGAAAAACAGCCCGATGCACATATCAATGTGTGCCGGGCTGTTTTTTAACTATATCTATTCATAATCACTGAGAACAAAATGCCAATTTTATTGCTATTCTGCCACAAGTATTATCGTGGTTCTCGCAGGAACTCTTATGGTGTTGACACCCAAAAGCTCTGTCTTTGCCGTGAAGTCCTCTCCGTCAAAATACTCTGCATTGGTGTTGGTGTCCACATGCCAGTGTTTTCCGTTCGGAAGCACCGGAAGCTGCGTCACAAGCGGCTCCCAATATGCATTCATGCAATAGAATACAATATCATCCTCCGTGTCCTCCTCATTTCTTCCGGCATACATGATGCCGATAAGCTTTGTCTTGTAATCTGTCGAGGCATTAAACGGTGTACCGTTGTGCACGCTGATTTCCGGGAACTGGCAGGATGAAGGCTTTGTCATCTTTCTGAGTATAGGATGCTCTTTCCTGAACTGAATCATATGACGCACGAAATCATGGATTTCCTTGAATTCCTCAAGCCTGCTCCAGTCGAGCCATGAAATGATATTGTCCTGACAATACGCGTTGTTGTTTCCAAACTGGGTGTTACAGAACTCATCGCCCGCAAAAAACATCGCCGGGCCACGGCTGCACAAAAGTGCTGCAAATGCATTCTTTATAAGGCGCCTTCTAAGTCCGTTTACATTTGGATCGTCTGTCTCACCCTCTGCGCCACAGTTCCAGCTATGTCCGTTGTTGTCTCCGTCTGTGTTATTCCAGCCGTTTTTCTCATTGTGCTTTTCATTGTATGAGTAAAGGTCATACAGTGTAAAACCATCATGACAGGTCATGAAATTGACTGATGCCTTGTGTCCTCTGCTCTCCGGGCTGTAAAGGTCGCGTGAGCCGGTGATACGTGTGATGGCATTTCCCGCCATACCGTCATCGCCCTTTAAAAAGCTTCTCATGTCATCCCTGTATCTGCCGTTCCACTCAGCCCATCTGTTCCATGACGGGAAGCTTCCCACCTGATACAGTCCGCCTGCATCCCAGGCCTCTGCGATGAGCTTCATCTTTCCAAGCACCGGGTCAAATGCCAGCGACTCAAGAATCGGCGGATTGGCCATAGGTGCACCGTTTTGATCTCTTCCGAGAATGGAAGCCAGGTCAAATCTGAAGCCATCCACTCTGTACTCAATGGCCCAGTGTCTCAGACAGTCTATGATAAAGCTGCGCACAACAGGATGATTACAGTTCATAACGTTTCCACAGCCACTGAAATTGTAGTAGTGTGCATCCGGTGTAAGCATATAGTACACGTTATTGTCTATTCCCTTGAAAGAGAAGCACGGTCCCATCTCATTTCCCTCAGCGGTATGGTTGAACACCACATCAAGAATGACCTCTATGCCATTTTCCTTTAAAGCCTTTATCAGCGATTTCAGCTCGTCTCCCTCGTGGTTGTGCTCCTCGTTGAAGGCATAGCTGGTATTCGGTGCAAAAAATGATACTGTGTTGTAGCCCCAGTAATTGTAAAGCTGCACACCATCGACCACTCTGGCGCTCTCCATCTCATCAAACTCAAAAATCGGCATGAGCTCCACTGCATTTATTCCAAGGTCCTTCAGATACGGTATCTTATCCTTTAATCCGGCAAATGTACCCGGTGCGCTGACTCCAGAGGACTTATCCTTTGTATAGCCCCTCACATGTGTCTCATAAATCACAAGATCCTCAAAGGGCTGCTCAAGCTGCTTTATGTTGCCCCAGTCAAAGTTACTTTTTACAACTCTGGCTCTGTACTCAAAATCCTTGCCACCCTCCGGCTTTTCTCCCCATTTTCGCTGTCCTGTGACCGCTCTGGAATATGGGTCTAAAAGGACATTTTCCTCGTTAAACAAAAGTCCCTTTGCCGGCTCATATGGTCCGTCAAACGAAAATGCATACTCAAATTCATCCGGCTTTATATCAAAAACAAGCATGGAGTAGATATCTCCTATCCTATATGAATCAGGAAACGGAATCCTCGCATACGGCTTTGATGCCTGTGGCTTGAACAATAAAAGAGTGCACCTTGTTGCTCCATGGGAATTGATGGTAAAGCTCACTCCGTTTGATGCCACGCACGCTCCGTACATTCTGAAAAAGCCCGGACGGATCTTAAATCCCTCTACCACATCAAGCGGCAGCAGGCCTGTATTTACTACATCCTCATGCTTTTCTTCTTTACTGCGCTCTCTCCACATATACATATTGCTCTTTGCTCCCTTACTATATTTGTATGATAGTACATGCCTTTTGTTGCATGACTGTTTTTTATCTTAATTCGTTAAAAAATGATATTGTAACTATTCAGCCCTTCTTTTTCTCAGTGGTTCTGAATAGTTACCTACTGTTAATTTACATGCAGCTTTCCAAGCTCATCAATTTCTATTTTACTATAATTTTGTGAATATGTGTTCATTAAATTGCATATCTCTTTGGCTTTTTCGCCTGAAGCCACTGTTGGCCTGAAATCATTGTATGAGCTTGCACTGCTTAAGGTGCATGGAATAATCTGCGCATCTATGCCCGGCTGCAATTCACCATTTATCAGAGTAAATGCCTGCTGATAAATCGCCGTATTCTTGTCTGCCGGATTTTTATTGCCTCCGAAGCAGAAATTTCCAAGGCTGTAGCATATCATTTTGCCGTTATAGGCCTCCATCCCCTGCAGCACATGAGGGTGGTTTCCGACTACCAGGTCTGCTCCCCAATCGATGATACGATGTGCTGCCGCCTGCTGATAGTCATTAGGGTAATGGTCACCCTCTATGCCCCAGTGACAGCATGCGATAACTATCGCCGCTCCCTGTTCACGAAGCTGCGCTATACCGTTTTGGATATATGCCTCTCGGTCACCGTTTTGTGACAAAAGGCTGACCGACACTATTCCAATCCTTGTCCCATCAGCAGTCTCATAAATACCGGTATGATCATTGAAGCCATATACTATCCCGGCATTGTCGAGCACATTTCTCGTATCGTCCAGTCCAGCCTGTCCATAGTCGTATGTGTGATTGTTTCCAAGACTGCAGGCCTCGATAGAGCTGCCCGTCATTATTCCAATGTACCCAGGCTTTCCCTTGAGGTTCCAGCGCTTTTCGACGCGCTCCGTCGCATCCGATAGCACACACTCCAAATTGATGAGTGTCATATCGTCAGCCTCAAAAATATCTCTCACGCCGCCGAAAAAGTAGTCCTGTCCCTTTGAGTCATAATAAGAATTAAAGCTACCGTCATAGCTTTGCTCCTGATTGTTGCCGAGTGTACAGTCTCCTGTAGCCGTAATCACTATGGTTGACATCTGTGGCTTTTGTGTATCCGCTTCTGTTTCCTCAGCTTTGGTTGCATCAGACTGTGTACTCTCTGTGCCTTCTGCCGTACTGTCAACTGCGTTATCCTCTGCTTTTCCGGCATCCGATGTGTCTTTAACTACATCCACACCATTCTGGTTAGCGGCTTCCTTTATATTATCTGCAATATACTCTTTTCCTATGAGTGCTCCTGCCATAATAATGCATAAAACCAAAAGCACAGATAATAGAATTTTTAATCCCTTGTTTTTCATAGTTCTCCTCATATGTAATCTTATACTGTGTTATATTTGAAAAGACTTTATTCAGAATCACCACACACCCTTAAAATATCAACCGTGTGCGCACTTGCTCCCATCAGGTCTGCTCTCTCACATGTTGAAAGATGGTACTGTACAAACATATCAAACTCTTCCTCGTCAAGAGCATTCAAAAATGGTCTGATATAATTTGCCGCGCCATCGGCTGCTATTATCTTTTCGCGTGTAAGGGCTGCCTGTGCGTTTAATGCCTCTATATCTTCTAATCGGACAAAACTGTACAAATCATTAGCTTTTTCTGTACAATGGAAGCTCTCATCGAGCATTCCTCCCTTTATGCCCTCTTTTATATGCTTCTCCTTTATGGCATAGGTTATCACGCTGTACTCATTCATAATGTATGCCACAAGTATGTAACCGCCCGGTTTTGTCACCCTTTTCGCCTCATTCAATGCGGCAAGTTTTTCCTCAGATGACTTTAGATGATACATAGGTCCGAATACGAGTGTGAGGTCAAATTCATCGTTTCCAAACTTTTTCAGCTTTGTGGCATTGCCCTGGTATGCCTTTACTTTATCGCTCTTTTGCTTCAGCCTGCCGAGGTTATGCCTAACTAACTCAAGTGCTGTCACATCATAGCCTTCCTCGGCAAGAGGCACTGAATATCTGCCCGTTCCCGCACCGACATCCAGGATTTTAATCTGTGAGCGAAGATCAAGCTGCTTCTCATTCATCAGGCTGCCAAGACAATCGTGTATATACTTCATGGAGGTGATAAACTCTACCCTGCCGTGGCGGCTGTTCAGACGCTTTTCCTCGTTGAATTTGTTATAGTATTCTTCTAATTCTGTCACGTATATTCCTCCCTGTATTATTCCTCGATATGCTCACGTCCCTGCGCAATGATTGTGCGCACATGTCCGTCGGCAAGTGAATAAAACACTGATTTGCCCTCACGTCTGCTGTTTACGAGCTTGTTTGCCTTTAATATCCTAAGCTGATGTGATATGGCAGACTGTGTCATGTTGAGCACCTTTGCAAGGTCGCAGACGCATACCTCCGCTTCAAACAACACAAAGAGGATTCTGATCCGGGTGGAGTCGCCAAATACCTTAAAAAGCTCTGCAAGGTCGTAGAGCTCGGTTTCCTCCGGCATTGTATCATTTACTATTTTCAAAAGGTCTTCGTGGATTTCGTTGCAGTCGCAGCATTCTATCTGTTCATTTATGTTTTCGCTCATGGTGTGGTGTCCTTTCTGCGTTATTTTTGCGTTATATTGCGTTATTTTTACTTTATTGGCTATGGGGCGGGTGCTCCGCATAAATTGCATGTGCCCTCGCTCAGTATTTCGATATTAAGACTCTGTAGGAATTATGATTTAGGTTTTGGCTATAGGACGCAACCGGCTTTTAGCGCCGTCCGTGGCGCTAACGCCTTGTCCGTGCGTCCATGCACGGACATTGCTGTGTTGTGACATAATTCCAACAGACTCTAAATATCTCCATATTCGCGATGTCACATGCAATTTCTGCAAGCACCCTTTGGTTTTGGCTCATTGAAGGGTATGGACGCGTCGTACTGGCGGGAGCGTAACTGCTCAGTGCCTTCGCAGTTACGGGGCTGGTCCGGATGCGTGTAAGGGCACTGCAGGAATTTACTTAGCTTTTGTTTATTAGCTATTGCCGTTTAATTGTCTTTTGTTACTGTCACACTTTCGTGTGAACAGTAACTTCTTTATACGCGAAAGACAGAGTGCACCTCTTGGGTGCATTCTGTCTCGTATTTTTTATTTAATAATTCTGCTCTTTGAGCTCTACCTTTTTAGAGCTTGTGTACGAATAATGCGCGGATTGCATTTAGCACTGCTATCACCATTACTCCTACGTCTGCAAATATTGCGAGCCACATATTGGCTATTCCGACTGCTCCGAGCACGAGGCAGATCAGCTTGATGCCTATTGCGAAGTATGTGTTTTCATATACTATTCGCAGGCATTTGCGCGATATTTTTATTGCTTTTGCTATCTTTAGCGGGTCATCATCCATGAGGACGATATCTGCGGCTTCGATTGCTGCATCTGAGCCCATGGCGCCCATTGCAATTCCTATATCGGCTCTTGAGAGCACCGGTGCATCGTTGATTCCGTCTCCGACGAAGGCGAGCTTTTCTTTGCTGCCCTTTCTTGCGAGCAGTTCCTCCACCTTTGCCACCTTATCGCCCGGTAAAAGCTCACTGTATACTTCATCGATTCCCAGCTCTGCCGCTACTGAGTCGGCTACTGTCCTTGAATCGCCTGTAAGCATTATTGTACCTTTTATTCCGGCTTTTTTCAATGCTTTTATTGCTGCCGCTGAGGTTGGCTTTATCTTATCTGAGATAAGGATATAGCCCTCATATCTGCCGTCTATTGCGATATGAACTATGGTGCCGACCTTGTCAGTTTCACTGTAGCTTAAGCCCAGCTTTTTCATAAGCTTGTAGTTTCCTGCCGCTACAGATACGCCATCTACCTTTGCGGTGATTCCGTGGCCGCTGATTTCCTCAACGTCTGTCACGCGGGTTCTGTCGATTTCCTTTCCATATGCCTTCTGTAAGCTCCTACTGATTGGATGCGATGAGCTGCTCTCTGCAAGTGCTGCGTACTCGAGCACCTTTTCTCTATCGAGCGTATTGTCATAGACTCCTGCCACCTCGAAAACGCCCTCTGTCATGGTGCCGGTCTTGTCAAATACAACGTATCTGGTCTGTGATAAGGTCTCAAGATAGTTTGAGCCCTTTACAAGAACACCCTCGCGGCTGGCGCCTCCGATTCCTGCAAAAAAGCTGAGCGGAATACTGATGACCAGCGCGCACGGACAGCTTATTACAAGGAAGGTAAGTGCCCTGTATATCCAGCTGCCCCACTGTGGTGCGGCTGACATGAAAAGTATTCTGACAAGCGGTGGCAGTATCGCAAGTGCAAGTGCACTGTAGCAGACTGCCGGAGTGTAATACTTGGCAAATTTTGATATGAAGTTTTCTGATTTTGATTTCTTTGAGCTTGAATTTTCAACGAGGTCAAGTATCTTTGAAACCGTTGATTCGCCAAACTCTTTGGTCGTTTTAATCTTTAAAACACCGGACATATTGATGCATCCGCTGATTATCTCATCACCGCATTTTGCATCCCTCGGCACGCTCTCACCTGTAAGCGCACTGGTGTTTAATGTAGATGAACCCTCAACTATCACACCGTCGATAGGAACCTTTTCACCGGGCTGTACCACGATTACTGAGCCGATAGCAACCTCATCAGGATCAACCTGGGTGAGCTTTCCGTCCACCTCAATATTGGCATAGTCGGGTCTGATGTCCATGAGCTCGCTGATATTCTTACGGCTCTTTCCGACTGCATAGCTCTGAAAAAGCTCTCCTATCTGGTAGAAAAGCATAACTGCTATAGCCTCTGTATAGTCACCATTCTCGTAGAGTGCAACCGCTATCGCACCTACAGTGGCAACCGCCATCAGGAAGTTTTCATCAAATACCTGCTTGTTTTTGATTCCCTTAAATGCCTTTTTCAGGATATCGTATCCTATAACCAGATAAGGCACCATGTAAATCAGGAACCTGATAATTCCCTTAACCGGTATGAAATGTAATATAATCATGAGTACCGCTGCGATTATGATACGCGCAAGTACTTTTTTCTGCTTTTTATTCATACGCCATAGCTCCATTCATTATAATCTCTTGATAATCACCCTTACTATAGCGCAGGCATTGAAATAATATCGTTTGTCATTCCCACGCCCGGCAATTTATAAGAAAATCTCGCAGTCGTCCTCTACCTTTTTACAGTTCTTAAGAACCTCCTGCATAACCGCCTTTGCATCCTGTCCCTCTTCAAACTCAACGCTCATCTTGAGTGTCATGAAATTGACTGTAGCATCCTTTACACCTGCTGTATTCTTTGCGGCATCCTCCATCTTGTTGGCGCAGTTAGCGCAGTCTACATCGATTTTGTAAGTCTTCTTCATAGTGGTGTTCTCCTTATTTTCATGAATTATTTGTTTTACTGTACGTTTTTTATTGAACATATGAATGATTGTTCATATGTTGATTTTATTATAGCACCTTTTGCACTGTTGTCAATACACAATGTGCATCTGAACACAAAATTTATTCACATACTCTAATCACATAATTAATCTCATAGTTTATGATTCAGGCTTCATCTGTGATATTTTCTTTCCAGCTGCTTCCCTCTTCTATCCCATTTGCCGTAAGCCACTCATCCTCAACCTCTACATGACGCTGTCTGCCGTTTTCGTCCTCGAGATAAACCACGCATTTTGCTTTTGCGCCATCTACTCTTTCCTCACAGCCAAAATCAGCCTCATATATGTGTGTTACCGTATACATCTGCACTCTACCTTCTTTCATATGATTTTGCATGACATAAATATATAGAAACTTCCCACATGTACAGGTGGATGTGTCCACTCTAAAATATCATGTGGGAAGCTTTTTTCAACTATATTTATGATTATAATTCCGCTTTAATGGCTGCAAGCAGCTCATCATATGTCTCATATGCAGGAAGCTCAGGGTAGTCCTTCTTGATGGCATCTGTGCTTCTGAAAAGGAAGCCTGCCTTGCTTGCCTGTATCATGCCTAAATCGTTGTGGCTGTCACCGCTTGCGATGGTATCGTATCCGATAGACTGCAGTGCCTTTACAGTTGTAAGCTTTGACTGCTCACATCTCATTCTAAAGCCTGTAATCTCGCCATCTTCAGCAACCTCAAGCTCGTTACAAAAGATTGTTGGCCAGCCGAGCTTCTTCATGAGCGGGCCTGCAAACTGTGAAAATGTATCACTGATGATGATTACCTGTGTGATTGAACGAAGCTCATCCAAAAACTCCTTTGCTCCCGGCATTGGATCTATCTTTGCGATTGTCTCCTGAATTTCTTTTAATCCGAGTCCGTGCTCCTTTAAAATATTTATTCTATAGTTCATGAGCTTATCATAATCAGGCTCATCTCTTGTTGTCTTTTCAAGCTCAGGAATGCCTGTCTCCTTTGCAAATGCAATCCAGATTTCAGGTACCAATACTCCCTCAAGGTCTAAGCATACAATATTCATTTTGATTCCTCCGTGTGTTTTATTCTGTGGATTTCGATGAAGCTCAATATAATTGTCATGTAACAATTCGAGCCACCTTGAATAATTACATTTCATTTATAGTTCACCGATTTAATCCAGTAAAGTATATCATACAAGACGACGGTCTACAATAGAATTATACGTGATTTTCAAAGGATTTTTCAGTAAATCATCATTACCGTCCGTTACGCTCGCTGGCTTTTGCGCACGCGCCGGCTTCCTCCGAGAAGACACCCTCATCATCTATGATGTTTCCGCTCTCAACATGCTTTTTCAGGATATTGTTAAACGCATAATCCCATATTTTCTCTGAGCCAAGTGCTGTGCACTTATTTCTGCCGAGTATCTGCGACAGCTTTACACTGTGCTCACGCCATGAAAGCCCGCCTGACGCATCGTTTAGGAGAATTGGCTGGATATTGTCCATGGTGCGGGCAAATCTGGCTTCCGGTGTCTGCTGCGCCTCAAATTCCTCCCACAACTCTAAAAGCGGCTCTCCCTGTTCCTTTGGCAAGAGTCCGTATATACGCTTTGCCGCCTTCTGCTCACGCTCATGCTGTGTGGCCTTGCCTGCCTCATCATAGGCATATGTGTCTCCTGCATCAATCTCTACTATGTCGTGTATCAAAAGCATTCCTACTGTCTTTAGCACGTCTATCTTCTCGTTGGCATACTCGCTCAAGAGCATGGTCATGATAGCCATATGCCAGGCATGCTCCGCATCATTTTCCTTGCGGCTTGCATCAGCTAAATAAGTCTGGCGGAATATCTCCTTTTCCTTGTCGATTTCTCTGATGAAATCAAGCTGTTTTTCTAATCTTTTGTCTTTCTCATTTTCCTGCATTATTGTATCTCCACGTTAATTCTCGTCATATTTGCGAATCTGCATCTTTTTACTATTATGATTAAAGGGTCAAAAGGTATCATCGATGCATGCTTGCATGCAATTCGATGTATACCTTAGTGACCCGCACTACACCGAGAAAGTAGCAATTTGCTGCGGGGACGCAGGAAATTAGCGGATTTCGAGGTGTAGTCAGATTACGGGAATGCGTAGCATGTAGTAATCTGATTAATCATAAATGAGGGGCAAAATACCTTTTGACCCTCATATCATTATTATGAATTAACCAATAATTTTGTCAAGCGGTCAATACAAATTACAGCGCATCCTTCATTGCTTTAACATACTCACCAACATACTTTGGTGAAGCCTCACCATGCTCATCGATTATCTTGATGATGGCAGATCCCACAATGGCACCATCCGAGATATCTGCCATCTTCTTTGCCTGCTTGGGTGTTGAAATACCAAAGCCTATAGCACATGGCACATCTGTGTTTTCTCTGATTACCTTGACGATTGAAGCCAGATCTGTCTTAATCTCGCTTCTTGTACCGGTGACTCCGAGGCTTGAAATCACATAGATGAAGCCGGTTGCCTCCTTTGCTATCATCGCAATTCGATTCTTTGATGTAGGTGCGATAAATGAAATGAGATCCACATCATATTTCTGGCAAAGTGGTAAAAACTCTTCCTTTTCCTCATATGGGATATCCGGCAGAATGAGTCCGTCAATGCCTATTTCCTTACATGTACTGATAAACTTTTCTGCGCCGTAAGAGTAAACCACGTTTGCATATGTCATGAAAACCATAGGGATTGTGACATCTTTTCTCAAATCTCTCACAAGGTCAAAAACCTTGTCTGTTGTAACTCCGGCCGCAAGTGCCTTTATGTTGGCGCCCTGGATTACAGGTCCCTCCGCTGTAGGATCAGAGAATGGAATTCCAAGCTCTATAAGGTCTGCTCCGTTTGCAACTGCTTCTCTTACAATTTTTGCCGTTGTATCTAAATTTGGATCACCGCAGGTGATAAATGGTATAAACGCCTTGCCGTTTTCAAACGCACTTCTTATCTTACTCATAAATATTCTCCCCTCTGTATCTTGCTATTGCCGCGCAGTCCTTGTCGCCTCTGCCTGAAACAGTAACAACGATTATCTTGTCCTTATCCATTGTAGGCGCCAGCTTCATGGCATATGCTACTGCATGTGAGGACTCGATTGCTGGGATGATTCCCTCTGTCTTTGCGAGGTATTCAAAAGCATTTACCGCTTCATCATCTGTTACCGGTACATATTTTGCTCTTCCGATATCGTGCAGATATGCATGCTCCGGTCCGACTCCCGGATAGTCAAGTCCTGCAGAAATAGAATAAACCGGAGCAATCTGTCCGTATTTATCCTGACAGAAATATGACTTCATGCCGTGGAAAATACCAAGACGGCCTGTATTTACTGTGGCTGCAGTCTCAAAGGTATCTATTCCTCTTCCTGCTGCCTCGCAGCCGATGAGCTCTACGCCCTCATCCTCTATGAAGTTGTAAAAGCTTCCGATGGCATTTGAGCCGCCGCCCACACATGCGATAACCGCATCAGGCAGTCTGTGCTCCTTTTCAAGCATCTGCTCCTTGATTTCCTTTGAGATGACCGCCTGGAAATCTCTTACGATGGTAGGGAACGGATGTGGTCCCATAACTGATCCCAGGCAGTAATGTGTGTCTGAAATTCTCTTGGTCCACTCTCTCATTGCCTCCGATACGGCATCCTTTAATGTGGCTGTACCTGATGTAACCGGGATAACCTCTGCTCCAAGCAGACGCATGCGGTATACATTGAGTGCCTGACGCTTTGTGTCCTCCTCGCCCATGAATACAACACATTCCATACCCATAAGGGCTGCGGCCGTTGCTGTTGCCACGCCGTGCTGACCGGCTCCGGTCTCAGCTATCAGGCGGGTTTTGCCCATTTTCTTTGCAAGAAGTGCCTGACCTAATACGTTGTTGATCTTGTGGGCTCCTGTATGGTTTAAATCCTCTCTCTTAAGGTATATTTTTGCTCCACCGAGATCCTTTGTCATCTTTTCTGCGTAGTACAGTCTCGATGGTCTTCCTGCATAATCATTGAGAAGCTCTGTGAGCTCTCTGTTAAATTCAGGATCGTTTTTGTAATAATTGTATGCTTCTTCTAATTCTTTAACGGCATTCATGAGGGTTTCAGGAATGTACTGTCCTCCGTGAATACCAAATCTTCCGTTTGGATTTGTCATGATGTTTTCCCTTCTGATGTATATATGGTATCTATGTGATATTGTTTAATGATATTATGAAATCCGCTATCAGCCTGCTCTTAATTCATCAAGCTTAGCCTTTTTGTCGTCTGCTCTCATCAGCGTCTCTCCTATAAGCACTGCGTCAGCTCCGATTTCACGTATTGCCCTGATATCGTCTGTGCTCTTTACACCGCTTTCCGATACAAATATGATGTCATCGGGAATCAGGTCACGCAGCTTTTTGCTGTTAGCTGTATCAACTGTAAAATCCTTCAGATTGCGGTTGTTGACACCTATTATTCTGGCACCGGCTCTTACCGCCATCCCTGCCTCTTTTTCATCGTGAATCTCCACAAGGGCGCTTATGCCGAGGCTGTCACAGATTTTTATATATTCACCAAGCTGTTCCTCTGACAGTATAGAGCAGATTAAAAGCACCGCAGCGGCACCGAGTGTCTTTGCCTGATATATCTGATATTCATCAACCGTAAAATCCTTTCGGATGCACGGAATCGAAACCGTTTTTGCAATCTCCTTAAGATACTCATCCGAGCCTAAAAACCACTTTGGCTCTGTCAATACCGAGATGCAATCCGCACCTGCCGCCTCGTATTCCCTTGCAATTTCAAGATATCTGAAATCCGGCTCTATAAGCCCCTTTGACGGCGAAGCCTTCTTGCACTCGCATATGAAGCTCAAGCCATCCTTTTTGAGTGCTTTTTCAAATGCAAAATCACAAAGCTTTTCGTTTTTCGTCTGAATCGCGATATTTTTCATTTCCTCAAGGCTTATTTTTTTCTTGTCCTCTGCCACGCGAAGCCTTGAATATTCTGCAAGCTGTTCTAAAATATTCATCGCTTTTCCTTTCCTGTTTTGTGTGCTTAGCTGTTGCTTACCTCAATGAGCTTATCGAGTGTTTCAAGTGCTTTTCCTGAATCAATGATATCTGCTGCAAGCTCGATACCCTCTTTCATGCTGTCGGCCTTTCCTCCTATATAAAGTGATGCGCCTGCATTCATGAGTACTGCATTTCTCTTATGGCCCTTCTGTCCGCCTAAGATATCACGTACAATTTTCGCATTTTCCTCAGGTGTACTGCCTTTTAAATCCTCCTTTGTACAGCGCTCAAAGCCGAAATCCTCCGGTGAGATTACTGTGGTTCTGAACCATCCGTCCTTTATCTCGCATACCTTGGTCGGTGCGCTCATGGAAATCTCATCGAGCTTATCCATGCCATATACTACCATTCCACGCTTTACTCCGAGGCTTACAAGCACCTGTGCAAGCGGCTCTACAAGATACTCATCATACACTCCCAGAAGCTGCATGGCCGGTGAACCCGGATTTGTGAGCGGTCCTAAAATATTGAATACTGTTCTAAAACCAAGCTCTTTTCTGATAGGTCCGACATATTTCATTGATGTGTGATATTTCTGTGCAAAGAAGAAGCACATGCCGACTTTATTTAAAAGCTCTACACATTTCTCAGGGCTCTGGTCTATGTTGACACCGAGCGCCTCAAGACAGTCTGCTGTGCCGCATAATGAAGAGGCTGCCCTGTTTCCGTGCTTTGCCACCTTCATGCCACCTGCTGCCGCAACAAGTGCTGAGGTTGTTGAAATGTTGAAGCTCTGTGCATTGTCTCCACCTGTTCCTACGATTTCAAACACATCCATACCTGTTTTCACCTGTATGGCATGCTCTCTCATGGCTGCTGCACAGCCTGCGATTTCATCTGTTGTCTCAGCCTTTGCGCTCTTTGTGGAAAGAGCTGCAAGAAAAGCTGCATTCTGGGTTGGTGTTGTCTCACCGCCCATGATCTCATTCATCACTGCATATGCCTCGTCATATGTGAGGTCTTCTTTGTTTACGATTTTTACTATGGCTTCTTTGATCATGATTATGTCCTCCTGTATTCCGGTAATATTTCGTTTATAATTTTGTTTATGATTTTGTTCTGCTATTTGTTTTCAATTCAACAACTAATATCTAAATTCATTAAACGCTGCAATTTTCAATTAAGCTTTGATAAAATTACTAAGCATCTGCTTTCCGTCCGGTGTCATGATTGACTCCGGGTGAAACTGCACTCCGTATATCGGATATTCCTTGTGCTCAACAGCCATGATCTCACCATCATCTGTAGTGGCTGTAATCTTTAGGCAATCAGGCATCGTGTCCGCATCTGCAGCAAGCGAATGGTAACGCGCTACCTTTGCTTTTTTCGGGCAGCCCTTGAATAAAAGGCTTTCCGTGTCAAACGATACATCCGATTGCTTTCCGTGCATGAGTTCCTTTGCATATGTAACTGTCGCACCGTATGCTGCACATATCGCCTGATGGCCGAGGCACACGCCAAGGATTGGGATTTCCTTTCCAAGCTCCTTTGCCACAGCTATTATCACGCCCGCATCCTCAGGCCTTCCCGGTCCCGGTGATAATATGATGCGGTCAGGCTTTAAAGCCCTAATCTCTTCAACTGTCATCTCATCATTTCTGATTACTCTGATATCAGGCTCTATCTCGCCGATTAGCTGATACAGATTGTAGGAAAAGCTGTCGTAGTTATCAATCAGTAAAATCATTCTTCCACCTCCTGTGAGACTTCCAGTGCCTTAAGAGAAGCCTTTGCCTTGTTTATGCACTCCTGAAATTCCTTCTCAGGATCTGAATCCGCAACGATTCCCGCTCCGCTTCTCACGAAAACCTTGCCGTTTTTCTTGTAGGCAATACGGATTGCAATACATGTGTCCATGTTTCCGGTAAAATCTATATATCCAATCGCGCCACCGTAAATGCCTCGCTTGTTGTCCTCAAGCTCTCCGATGAGCTGGCACGCTCTGATTTTTGGCGCTCCTGAAAGTGTTCCTGCCGGGAGCACGGCCTCTATTGCATCGAGTGCGTCGTACTCTTCTCTTATCTCTCCACGCACTGTCGAGCCTATATGCATCACATGTGAATATCTCTCTATGGAATGAAGCTTTTCAACTTTTACAGTTCCGAATTTACTTACCTTTCCGAGGTCATTTCTTCCAAGATCCACGAGCATATTGTGCTCTGCGAGCTCTTTTTCGTCCTTAAGCAGCCCTTCCTCAAACTTTTTGTCCTCCTCTGCTGTGGCACCTCTCGGCCTCGTGCCTGCCAGCGGGAATGTGTGAAGCACTCCATTTTCAAGCTTCACAAGTGTCTCCGGAGATGCTCCAGCGACCTCCACATCGGTTCCCGAAAAATAAAACATGTACGGCGAAGGATTTATCGTTCGAAGCACGCGATAGGTATCAAAAAGGCTTCCCTCAAACGGTGCGCTCAATCTGTTGGATAAAACTATCTGGAAAATATCCCCCTCTTTGATATGGTGCTTTGCCTTCTCGACCATCTCACAATACTGCTCCTTGTCAAAAAGCGGTGTGACCTCGCCCAGCAGCTTGCCACCCATATTCTGTTTTTTCTCTCCGTGCATCAGAAGCTCCCTAAGCTGCTTTAGCTCAACAATCGCTTTGTTATAGCCTGTTTCCGGAGCATCCAGTGACATATTTGCGATTAGTATTATCTTTTGGCACAGATTGTCAAATGCTATTACCTTATCAAAAAGCATCAGATCAACATCCTTGAAATCCTCTGTGTCTCTTGCTTTTCCTCTGATGCTTTTCTCTTTGTAGCCCAGATAATCATACGAAAAATAACCTACAAGACCACCTGTAAACGAAGGCAGATAGTCAAATTTCGGGCTCTTGTACTCTGAAAGAATCTGTCTGATGTACTCTGAAGGATTTTCCGTTTCCACCGAAAGCTTTCCAAGCTTCATGTGACCATCTATGCAGTTAATCTCAAGCTTTGGATCATATCCCAAAAATGTATATCTTCCCCAGGCTTCATTGGCCTGTGCTGATTCAAGCAGATAACAATGTGTTGAAACATTCTGCAGAATCCTCATAGCCTCTATAGGTGTGATAAAATCTGATAATATCTCACAGCTTACAGGGAGAATGTCATACTTCCCGGTTTTTGCAATTTCTTTAATTTCGGTCAGTGTAGGTGAAATTTTCATATGCTTACCTCCAAATTTTGTGTGGTAGTGAATAAGTGTCCAATGTTCAACCGTGAACAAATGCCCAACATACAGCTCGAATTCGCCTCTTCGAGGCTTCTGTGCAGCTTACGCTGCTACAATTCTCGCTTTATGTTGTGCAGTCCAATGTTCACTAAAAAAAGTCCTTGACAGAATATTACTTCTGTCAAGGACGAATAATTTTAACTATCCGCGGTGCCACCTTGAATTCACGATAAAGCTCGTGCGCTTGGCAGGATACCAACATATCCCGGGCAAATGACGTATGCCCACACGTCGCAGAATACTCTGGGTGAATGATAAATCCATTTGACTGCGCCCTCAGCGGTCCATTTGACAACTTGTTTCACACCTGATTCTCAGCACCACAGGCTCTCTGTAAAGGCATCATTGCCGTTATCTCCGCTTCAACGGTTTACAATTTATTTAATTGTGCAAACTTTTTATACTGTTTGAATTTCTTTAACGATTTAATACTTTATCTCGCTAAATTTGTTTAGAGTTTATCACTCCTTTTTGTGTTTGTCAACATATTTTTACCCCGTTTTTTAATTCCAAAAATGAAATTTTAAATTCCACCACCACATTTGGTGGTGGAATTTACTCCC
>ERZ1035051.185-NODE-185-length-26282-cov-28.355245_pt1 | contig 26282 bp, 14 predicted proteins | sample MGYA00520586_ERZ1035051 | MGnify/ENA primary metagenome ERZ1035051 (study PRJEB33766, sample SAMN09781692) | gut metagenome | biome: gut microbiome | host: Homo sapiens | place: Madagascar | study: EMG produced TPA metagenomics assembly of the PRJNA485056 data...
GACCGCGGATAGGCTCCTCAAGGAAGTCGGAGCAAGATGTCAAGCCCATGGTCAAGGCAGAAGCCAAGGTCAAACCTATGATATATCTTTTCATAATCTTGTTTCTTAAGTAGGTGTTCAAAATTAATCGCATATATGAATCTTATAAAAAAGGTTATGCTTTCAAATGCCTCTACGCCCTCTTTTGGCCCGTATGCCCAGCTCTCATCGGTCGTGTAGCCCGCTACACTCCCTCTTCGGAGCTGAACATACAGACCAAAATAGAGCATAGAATCATTTAAATTAATTTTGAACACCTACTTATTTTAATGATTACATATATTATAATAATGTATATTCCCTGCGATTAGAAGCTCATGTTCAAACCAAAGAGGAAGGTACGTGGGTTAGGATAACCTGTGTAGTCGATACCAGCCTCTGTAACACTGCTACCCATTGATGCTGCTTCTGGATCTGCACCAGAGTAGTTGGTGATGGTAAAGAGGTTCTGAGCTGAGAATGACAAACGCAAGTTCAGCTTGTTGTTGAACCACTGCTTAGGCAATGTGTAGCCAATCTGGAGCAACTTGCAGCGGAAGTAAGAACCATCCTCTACGAAGAAGTCGCTTACTCGCTTGTAGTTCATGTTGGAATCATTGACAGAGAGGCGAGGGAATTCTGCACCAGTGTTGTCGGTTCTCCAGGTCTTGTCGTAAGTGCCGGCATATACATTCTGACCATCGGTTCCTGCATAGCGACCGATGTTCTTGTTGAAGATGTCGTTGCCGATGGTTCCGTAGAAGTTGGCTACGAGGTCGAAGCCCTTGTATGCTGCATTCAGGTTCAAACCTACCATGAGGTCTGGGAATGGATTACCGATATGAGTCTTATCGTTGCTGTCGATGACGCCATCATTATTCAAATCCACGAAGCGGAGGTCACCTGGCTTGGCATTTGGCTGCAATGACTCGCCATGCTCGTTGGTGTATGACTTCACCTCTGTCTCGTTCTGGAAGATACCTGCTGTCTTGTAACCCCAGAACTGGCTGAGAGATTCACCCTCGGCATTGCGAACGATGTAGTCGCCGCTGAATCCACCTGTCCAGATGTAATCGCCATTCAATTTCACAGCCTTGTTCTTTACCTGAGAAAGGTTCAGACCTATGCCGTAGGTGAAGTCTTGGATCTGGTCGTTCCAGTTGATACCAAGTTCCCAACCTGTAGCCTTCATCTTACCTACGTTCTCCCACATCTGTCCGTTCCACATTGGGTAACCGAGGATGAGGAGGTTGTCTTTCTTCATCAGCATATCGTGAGATGTCTTCTCGAAGTAATCCGCTGTAATCTTCAGGCGGCTCTGGAGAAGAGCGAGGTCAAGACCCACGTTCCAGTCCTCCACGGTTTCCCACTTCAGGTTAGTGTTTCCGATACCGCTCACAGTAGAACCGATGATGCGGTTTGGAGTTCCACCGAATACATAGGTTGTTGTACCGATAGAGCTGAGATATGCCGAGTTGTCGATGTTCTGGTTACCAACCTTACCCCAACCAGCACGGATCTTGATGTCATCAAACACCTTCTGGTTCTTCATGAACTCCTCGCCGGTAAGGCGATAAGCTCCAGATACAGATGGGAAGGTAGCCCACTTGTTGTCCTTGGAGAACTTGGAAGAACCATCCACACGGATAGATGCTGTGAGGTAGTACTTCTCTGCATAGTTGTACATCACACGTCCCAGGTAAGATACCAGCGAAGTGAAGCTGTCGGTACCCGTAGCTGCTGGGTTCTTGGTTCCTGAGCTAGGGTAGCGCAGAGACTCATCATTATTTGGAATATTCTCTGAGTAAGCATTAGCCCAGTAGTCCTGGAAGCGCTCCATAGTGTAACCGCCCATCAAGTTGATGTTGTGTTTCTTGTTGAGGGTTGTCATGTAGTTCACGGTGTTGGTCCAGTTCCAGTCCACCCAGTTCTCCATCTTTCTGGTAGCATTGTTGTTCTGGTTCTGCTCCAGGTTGTCGATGAAGAAGTTTACGTTGAACGAATCAGTTCTGCGGAAGCGGGCGTTCAAACCGAATGCTGATTTGATGGTCAGTCCCTTGATAGGGGTGAGACTTACGTATGGAGTTGCGAGCAATCCATATTCGCTGGCACCAGAGTCCATACGAGCCATTGTTGCTACAGGGTTCCACTCCTGGTTGTTGTGAGAACGCTCATAGTTGCTGTATGGATTGCTGGTCCATTCACTCTCAGCACGCATTACTGGAGTTGTTGGATCCATCGCCATGATGGCACTCATCAGATTTGGTGTGTCATCCCACTGCTCGTAGCGAGGAGTGAAGTCAACACCTGCCTTGACCATCTTATTGAAATTGTATTCGGTAGAGAAGCGTGCAGAGAGTTTCTGCCACTGACCTACCTTGTACTGAGAGTCCTGCTTGTAGTAACCGATGCTTCCAGAGTAGATCATCTTGTCGTTACCGCCAGAGAATGAAAGGTCGTAGTTCTGCTGTACGGCTACATCGTTGATGCATTCTTTCCACCAATCGGTATAGGTATCAGCACTTCCCTTGAAAGGAGAAACGTTGCCATCGTTGGTATAACGGGTATCGTAAACTTTTTTATACTCCTGCGAGTCTGCCATATTCTGCTTCTTCAGCGTCTGGAGACCTACGGTGGCTGTTACATTGAATTTGGCATCTCCCTTCTTGCCTTTCTTGGTGGTGATCAAGATCACACCATTCGAAGCACGGGTACCATAGATGGCTGATGCAGAGGCATCCTTCAATACCTGCATGCTCTCGATGTCGTTCTGATTGAGGAAGTTGATGTTGGTACCTACAGGCATACCATCTACAACGTAGAGAGGGTCTGAACCATTCACGGTGGTGACACCACGGATGATGACACGAGGTGAAGCACCAGGACCACCGGCACCACTGATCTGTACACCGTTTACCTGACCCTGGAGGGCATTCATTACGTTACCGGTAGAGAGCTTTTCCAGCTTATCGCCCTTGATAGCTGAGATGGAACTGGTGAGGTCACCCTTCTTTACCTGACCGTAACCGATGACTACCACCTCGTTCAAGTCGTTGGCATCGTCCTTCAATACGAAGTTGATCTGTGAACGGTTGCCGATTTTCTCTTCCTGGTTTGCCATACCTACGTATGAGATAACGAGGGTAGCGTTCTTGTCGGCATCGATGGTATAATGACCATCCAGGTCGGTAACAGCACCTTTGTTGCTACCTTTCACCTTGATGTATGCTCCAATAACTGGTTCGTTGTTGCTGTCCACGACAGTACCCGTCACTTTCACGCTCTGAGCGTTCATATTGAGGGCAAAACTGGTTGCCATGGCTGCTATGATATATTTCTTGTTCATATTACTATGTTTCTAATATTCTAGATGACTGTTCTTTCACACGTGTTATACTATTTGATAGGGATGATGCGAGAACGCAAGAGAGCGTAGTCGAACTCGAAGAGATACTTTCCTGTAGCAGGAACCTTTACCTTCTTCATATTGTCACCGCCGTTGAGCTTGTTGGCCTCGTTCTCATCCGAACCGTCGAAGCGCCAGAATGGCTCTGGCCACCAACCCCACCAGTGGGTCTGGCTGATGGTGAATTCAATTTCGTCACCTGCCTTGAGGTTCATTTCGCGATAGAGGCGATATGGGTTGTTCTTGTCTTGATTCAGGATGAATGCACCTGCGTTCTGATTGGTTGTCCATTCGCCGCCTCCCTCTGGCAAGTAGCCCTTACCTGCCAGACAAATCTGTGCAGGCTGTGCGCCAGAACCGTCGTTGAAGTCAACCGTGGTAGAACCATTGAGGGTCATCTTCTTGGTTGTAGGAGTATATTCCTCTACCTTGTATTCACCTGTGATGATGTTGAAGTTGATTTCGTAGTAACCCACCTTTTCCAAGATGATAGGCTTTGCATCGCTAGCCTTGCGGGTGAGCAAACCTGTCTTCTCGTCAACACCGAAGCAGAGAGGAACGAAATCGGTCTTCTGTGGTATGAAGCGTATGCCTGTGCCTGGCTTCTGGTTGTAGTAGCGGGCACGATACTGGAATTCGCCTACGTGATCAATCAGCATTGGCACACCGTAAACATCACTTGTCAGTTCTGCTGGTGAGTTGACGTCTGCAAGATACATCTTCTCAAAGTCAACCAAGTCGCTGACGATAATGGTGCTCTTCTGCTCGGTCATGTTGTCCATACCGTCATATACCTTGATGCTCATCTCGTAATCGGCATCATCTGATGGGAATGTATATTCCTCGCTGTATTCGTATTCTGTACCAGAGAGTGTTACCTCGTCGTGCTTGTTGATGCCAGGAATATCAATGACCAATTTCTTCAACGACTTGTTGTCGGATACGGCAACATTGAGCAGGAGTGTTGGGTCTTCCTTCATCACGTTCACCTTATTAGATGGTGCAACTGTAAATACCGGGAAGGTGAAGTCGCCGTCACCCTTGATGGTGATACTGGCTGTTGATACTTTTCCCACCACGTCTTCAACGGTCACCTCCAACGGAAAGCTGGAGTTGTCGGTCCAGTCGTCTGCAGGAGTATAAGCATAGTCGAGATTATACTCATGGAGCAGGGAATCTTTGTAGATGTCGAGCAGATTGATGGTCTTGTCAAGGAGCATTCCCTCGTTCTTGAGTCGGATAGACTTGATACCGTCGGCATCGCTGATCTTACCTGTGATGTTAAAGGTACGTCCTGGTTCTGCATGAATCAGGTCTGATGTTAATGAAATCGTTGGATTCTGACCATCCACTGTAGGATAATCATCATCGCTACTGCATGCCTGGAATGTGAATCCACCCAAAGCAATCGCAGCCCATAGAAGGGCATTCTTTAGATTAAATGGTTGATGTGCCATAAGACATTCTTTTTGGTTTTATATTTTATTATTTTGTTTATTATGCGTTAGCTGAGTAACTTTGCGTTAGTTGAGTAACTTTGCGTTAGTTGAGTAACTTTGCGTTAGTTGAGCAACTTTCGTATTGTTTATTCGGCTGCAAATGTACGGCGATTATTAAGAATTGATGGAGAAAAAACATTCAAATGGGGGGTATAAATCGTGCACAGAAAGATTTGTGTCGCTGTTTTTGATGTTTTTTAGCTTGTTTCTTGCCTGATTTTAGGAGCTTTTTGTTAATTTTGCAGCAAATTGAAAATTAAAAACCATATAGCTTTGATGAATATGATAGAAATAAAAAAGACACTTTTTGCGGTCTTCATCTGTGTGATGGGGCATATTGTTGCCTTGGCTCAGAAGTATCAAGTCAGACCATTGGACTTGGAGCAGGGCTTATCGTGCAATTATGTTTTAAGCATAGCGCAAGATAAATATGGCTTTCTTTGGTTTGCTACCGAAGAAGGATTGAATCGGTTTGATGGTAATAGCTTCTTTACCTATTACAAGCAAAGAGACAGACAGGGCATCTCCAGCAGTGAGTTGAACTGTGTGATTGATGATGCCAAGGAACCTGTTGTTTGGATTGGAACCAAGAATGATGGTCTCAATTCCTTTAACTATCAAACAGAAGAATGGCATAGCTATAAGCATGACGGCAAGAATCCTTCCAGCATTGCAACGAATGATATTACGCATATCACACCCTCTGCCAATGGTAAACTCTGGATTACCACCTATTGGAAAGGTGTAGAACTGTTTGATCCCGAAACCAAGAGGTTTGTGCATTTTGATAAAAATCGCGTGAAAGGTTTGCCGGACAATCAATTGTGGTGTGTGCTCGATTTGGGAAATGGCAATCTTTTGGTGGGACATGTCAAGAGTGGATTATCCATCATAGATACCCAACGTTTAACTGCCCGGAATTTTAAGCACAACGACCAAGACATCTTCTCTATTTCGGGTAACGAGGTGATTTGTCTGTATCGCGACAAAAAAGGAACGATATGGATCGGTACTAATGTGGGTATAGATATCTACGACCCACTTAGCCAGCGATTTCTGCATGTAGCGGATCAAACCATCAAGAATCAACGTATTTTTGATTTCTGTGAATTGCCGGATGGTAATATGCTTGTAGCAACCGAGCAGATGGGTATAGCTGTATTGGATGTTGCCAATAAGTCATTTACTGCAAGTACTCAGATATCATGTTCTTTCATCAGCGAGGGTTTTAGCGATTTTAATCTTACGGGTAATAGTGTGCGAAGCCTATTGCTTGATAAATATAATAATGTATGGGCAGGATTTTATGGTAGCGGCATCAATTTCCTGACTCAATCTGTTGCGCCATTCAGTACCATTCGGGCTGGTGTTCCTGATCAGCTGGAACGACTCACGGAGAAATCTGTGATGGGATTGGCTTTTGATAAGAAAGGGCAGCTATGGGTAGGTACAGATGGAAAAGGATTGAATGTTTTCTCGCCAGAAAGAAAACGATTGGCTACCTATGAACATGAAGGTGGCAGTATCGTGACAGCTGCAACTCGGGATAGTTATGGTAATTTGTGGTTTGGATCTTTCTATCAGGGGGCTACCGTAAAGATGGCAGGTGGAGGATTCCGCAAGGTTTTGCCAAATGCGCATGAAGATGTCAGATGTTTCTATGAAGATGACAAGCAGCAGATGTGGATAGGTACTTCTCATGGTATCTATGTGGTTGATATCAAGCGGATGAAGGTGGTAAATAATTATCATCTTGGCAATGATATGGTACGTGCCATCTGTATGGATGCCCGGCATAGAGTCTGGGTGGGCTATTTCGACATTGGCATTGAGGTGTTTTCGCCTCAAATGAAGCGGATCAAGTCGTTTAATTCAACTAAGGGTGAAAAGGAATATATTCCTTCCAATGCGGTGAATCATCTGATGCGCGATTCCCAAGGGCGTATTTGGGCAGCTACCAACGAGGGAGCCATCTGCTTTGATGTAAAGCATCAGGATAGACACGTGATTTATGACCAGAGACAGGGAATGAACAATATCCATGTGCGTGCCATTGTAGAAGATGAGATGCATAACATCTGGATGAGCACCAATCGTGGTATCAGTTGTTTAAAGGCAGGACAAGCTGGTAGGTTTATCAATTTTAATGAGAAGGATAATGTTGTTAAGGCTAATTTCAACGATGGCAGTGTGGCTCGTTCCGAGCAGGGGATTATCTATTTTGGTTCGGCTCAGGGATTATGCTGTTTCCTGCCAAGACAAGTCTTGTCTGTCAACCGGGCTCCTAAGACGATTATTACTTCGTTGCGGCTGATCCGTGGAATAGAGCAGCCTGATAGTGTCATCAATCTTGCCATGCGCAACCATATCTCGTTGGCGTATGATGAGAACTCCTTTTCGGTAAATTTTACCGTGCAGAACTTTGCCATGGAGAATTATGTGGAGTATAGCTATAAGCTCTCTGGTTTGCAGGATGATTGGATTACAGCTCAGAATGGAACGATTACTTTACGCGATATTCCACTAGGAACCTATCAGTTGCAGGTACGAGCTCGCTTGCATAACCAGCCATGGTCTTCTGAAATAGCCGAGTTTACCATCACCGTTCGGCCTCCGTTCTGGCTTTCATGGTGGGCTAAGTTGTGCTATACTTTATTCGTTTTGGCGATAGTGTATCTGGCTTTGAGAACATATCAGCGTCATCTCCGCCTGAAATTCCAGTTGAAAGCAGAAAAGGTGAACCATGAGAAGGAACAGAAACTCAACGAGGAGCGCCTGCGCTTCTTTACTAATATCACTCATGAACTCCGCACTCCGCTTACGCTGATTCTCGGTCCGCTCGACGACATCTCGCATTCGTCGGATATTACGAAGGCTGTGAAGCATAAGCTGGCGGTGATACATCAGAGTGCGGTGAGATTGAATGAACTGATTACTCAGATATTGGAATTCAGAAAGACGGAGACCGACAACCGTCGGCTTCGTGTAGTGAAGGCAAACGTAGTGGATGCCGTGCATGAGGTTTCTTTGAAGTACGAGGAACTGGCGCAGAAGCCTGACGTAGCCATCAGGTTTGTGGCTCCAGAGAATCCAATCTTGATGTATATCGACAAGGAGGTCATCGCCATTATCTTGGATAATCTGGTATCGAATGCCATCAAATATACCGATCAGGGTAATATTGATATCAGTGTGGAGCGTCGTCGCAGCGGGGAACGTCATCTGGTGGATATCACGGTGAGTGATACGGGCCATGGCATCTCAGCAAAGGCATTGCCGCATATCTTCGATCGCTATTATCAGGAGAATGGAACCCATCAGGCTTCCGGCACAGGCATCGGTCTCTCGCTGGTCAAGAAGTTGGTGACCCTGCATCATGGTGAGGTGAAGGCAGAAAGCAATCTGGAGCAGGGTACCAGTTTCATCGTCACTCTGGATGAGAATGAGATTTATCCTGAAGCCTTGCGGGGTGATGAGAATGCTTCAGCTAAATTGCAGGGTAATGATGCTGCATCCGATGTCCTCAATTCTGAGGAAACAGTGCTCAGTGTGGAGAATGGCAAGCTGTTGCTCCTCGTGGTAGAGGACAATAGGGAGATTCTCGACTATGTAGCAGAATCGTTTATTGATGAGTTTGATGTGTTGAAGGCTGGTGATGGTCGTGAAGGATTGGCGTTGGCATTGGATAAGGTGCCTGACGTGATCATTTCAGATGTTATGATGCCGAATATGGATGGCAATGCCATGTGCAGAGCCTTGAAGAAAGATGTGCGCACCAGTCATATTCCTATCATTCTTCTTACGGCGAAGGATTCTTTCGAAGCCAAGGAGAAGGGATATGATTCGGGAGCCGATTCGTATATCACCAAACCTTTTACGCATAAGCTCTTGCGTAGCCGAATCCTTAACCTCTTGCAGCAGCGCCGACGCGACAAGATGCTGATACAGGAATCGAAGGAAACCAATTTGGCACAGAAGAAAGAGCAGTTGAGGGAAGCGCTCAATAAGGTAGATCAGGAATTCTTTGACAAGTTGAATAAGCTGATCGAAGAGAATATCAGTGGTGATGTGGATGTTAACCTGATAGCCAGTAACTTGGCGGTAAGTACCAGTACGCTCTATCGCAAGATGAAGGCGCTCACGGGTATATCTACTAACGAATATATCCGCAAGTATAAGATGCAGTATGCCGAGCATTTGCTTCTGGAGGGCAAGTATAGCATCAGTGAAATCTCCTTTATGGTAGGTATGAACAGCGTGGCTTATTTCCGCCGGTGTTTTAAGGCTGAATATGGGGAGATACCTTCTGAATATCTCAAGAAATTGCAGAATATGTAATATTGGTATGGCACAAATATCTTGATTTGCGCTGGTTGAATACTCAATAATAGGGATTTTAAGAGAAAGGGAAGAAAATCTTTGGGTTTTCTTCTCTTTTCTCGTTTTAATATCGTATCTTTGCACTCGAAATCAAATTGTAACAGGAATGATCAAGTCAATGACGATAAATATAGGCTATCAGGCCAAGAAAGATAACGCTGGTGGGAATGGACTCATCGGTAACATCAACGTACAGACACCTTGCGGACAAGGTGTATAAAAACCCGGGCACAAACGTGTTCGGGCTTTTTTATCCCCCTATATATAATCAAGGTGGGATTTGCCTATATATAAAAGGTGGAAATTACCTATATATAATAAGGTGGAAATTGACTGGTTTAGAAGAATGACAGTGTGTACAATTATATATATTTATTAACTTATAAAATAAAGGATAAACGAAAATGATGAAAACAGAATGGAGAGGTTTCAAGGGAAACCAGTGGCAGAGTGAAGTGAATCTTCGTGACTTCGTTCAGAACAACTACACTAGCTACGACGGCGATGAGTCGTTCCTGGCAGAACCTACTCAGGCTACCAACACCCTTTGGGGTATGTTGAAGGAACTCCAGAAAGAGGAGCGTGCCAAGGGTGGTGTGCTTGATATGGAGACCGAGGTGGTGTCTGGATTGACAGCTTACGGTGCTGCCTATATTGGCGAGGGTACTAAGGAGTTGGAGAAGGTTGTTGGTCTGCAGACCGATAAGCCTTTGAAGCGTGCCTTCATGCCTTACGGTGGTATCAAGATGGCAGAGCAGGCTTGTACTACATACGGCTACCAGCCATCAGAGAAGTTGCACGAGATTTTCCACAAGTATTGCAAAACTCATAATGACGGCGTGTTTGATGCTTATACCCCTGAGATGAAACTCGTGCGCCATAACCACATCCTCACTGGTCTGCCTGATACATACGGTCGTGGCCGTATCGTAGGTGACTACCGTCGTGTGGCTCTTTATGGTATCGATTTCCTTATCAAGGAGAAGCAGAATGACCTCGCTAACATGGGTGACCGTGAGATGATCGACGAGGTGATCCGTCTTCGTGAGGAGGTTTCTATGCAGATCAAGGCGCTCAAGGGTTTGAAGGAGATGGCTCAGTTGTATGGCTACGATATCAGCCAGCCAGCTAAGAACGCTCGCGAGGCTGTACAGTGGTTGTACTTCGGTTACCTCGGAGCTGTGAAGACTCAGAATGGTGCTGCGATGTCTGTAGGTCGTATCTCTACCTTCCTCGATATCTATATCCAGCGCGACTTGAACGAGGGTACTCTTACCGAGGATGAGGCTCAGGAGCTTATCGACCACTTGGTAATGAAGTTCCGTATGGTTAAGTTCGCCCGTATCCCATCATACAACGAGCTCTTCACTGGCGACCCAGTTTGGGCTACTCTCGAGGTAGGTGGTATGGGTCAGGATGGCCGCTCAATGGTTACCAAGAACGACTTCCGTTTCCTCCACACATTGGAGAACATGGGTCCTTCACCAGAGCCAAACTTGACAGTACTCTATAGCTCTCGCTTGCCAAAGGCATTCAAGCACTATGCTTCTCTTATCTCTGTAAAGACAAGCTCTATCCAGTATGAGAACGACGATGTAATGCGCCCAGTTTGGGGTGATGACTATAGCATCTGCTGCTGTGTATCTGCTACACAGACAGGTAAGGAGATGCAGTTCTTCGGTGCTCGTGCCAACTTGGCTAAGTGCTTGACCTACGCTGTATCTGGTGGTGTTGACTCAAAGACACGCGAGCAGTGCGGTCCTAAGTATCGCGCCGTAGAGGGTGATGTATTGACATACGATGAGTTCATGCCACGTTTCATGGATATGATGGACTGGTTGGCTGGCGTTTATGTGAAGACATTGAACCTCATCCACTACATGCACGATAAGTACTTCTACGAGGCTGCAGAGTTGGCGCTCATCGACACAGATGTTCGTCGTACTTTCGCTACAGGTATCGCAGGTTTCAGCCACGTGGTTGACTCTATCTCAGCTATCAAGTATGCCAAGGTAAACATCGTCCGTGATGAGACCGGTTTCCCTCTCAGCTTCAAGACCGAGGGTGACTTCCCACGTTACGGTAACGATGATGAGCGTGCTGATGAGATTGCAGTATGGTTGCTCAAGACCTTCATGAACATGATCAAGAAGCACCACACATACCGCAATTCTGAGCCTACTACATCTATCCTGACTATCACATCAAATGTAGTATATGGTAAGTTCACCAGCAACATGCCTGATGGTCGTCCAGCCGGTGCTCCTTTGGCTCCAGGTGCCAACCCATCTTACGGTGCAGAGAAGAACGGTCTTTTGGCTTCATTGAACTCAGTAGCTAAGTTGCCATACGAGTATGCTCTCGATGGTATCTCTAATACTCAGACCATCAGTCCAGGTGCTCTCGGTCACAACGATGAGGAGCGTGCCCAGACATTGGTAGGTGTATTGGATGGTTACTTCAACCAGGGTTCTCACCACCTGAACGTGAACGTATTCGGTATCGACAAGCTCAAGGATGCGATGGAGCACCCAGAGAAGGAAGAGTACCAGAACTTCACCATCCGTGTAAGTGGTTACGCTGTTAAGTTCATCGACTTGACACGCGAGCAGCAGCTCGACGTAATCGCTCGTCAGGCTCACGAGAGACTCTAATCAATTAGAAGAATAAATATTGCCCGCTAGATTTTCTTTCCGAGGATATTTAGCGGGCATTTTTAGCTTAATTGTTATGCATAAAGGTTTTATTCACAGTATAGAGAGCTTTGGTTCTGTAGATGGACCAGGCATCCGTTTTCTGATTTTTCTGCAGGGGTGTCCCATGCGCTGCCAGTTCTGCCACAACCCGGATTCCTGGAAGACGGGAGTAGGAGAGGAATGGACAGCTGATGACCTTCTGGACAAGGCAGAGCGATTCAAAAGTTATTGGGGAGACAAGGGCGGTATTACCGTGAGCGGTGGAGAAGCCCTGATGCAGATAGACTTTCTCATCGAACTGTTCGAGAAAGCGCATCAGCGTGGCATCAATACCTGTCTTGATACCTCGGCGCAGCCATTTAAGAAAGAAGGAAAATTCTTTGAGAAATTCGAGCGTCTGATGGCCGTTACAGATACGGTTCTTCTGGATATCAAGCATATCAATGATGAAGAGCACCGTAAGTTGACGCTTCATAGCAATAAGAACATACTCGATTGTGCCCGCTATCTCAGTGAGATTCACAAGCCGGTATGGATACGTCACGTCCTTATTCCAGGTATTACCGACAAGGATGAATACCTGGAAGAATTGCGCGATTTCCTCTCTACGCTCAGCAATATCCAGCGCATAGATGTATTGCCTTATCATACGATGGGCATCTACAAATATGAGAAACTGGGAATCCCTTATCCGCTAGATGGCATAGAACCTCCTGGCAGAGAACGTGTGGCTCATGCCGAATCTATATTGCAGAAAGCATTATAGACCCGGCAGAGCGTATTTCTTATGATAGGCAGTAGGGGCAATTACATTCCGAAGATTGCCTTATCATCATTATTCTTATTATGCAATGCTACCATAGTTGGGCTTGCCTTGGGGGTAGGCTCAACTATGTTTTCTTTATGGGTTTCTACAGAGCTGACCAGCTGTGCCTTGATGATAGGCTTGCAGATATAGTCATTTACCCCCATCTCATAGCAGTCGTCGATGTTGTCCTTGTTGTTGAGCAGGGAAACCACAATGATTGCCATCTCCGATTTGTCGTAAGAGGCTCTGACGTACTTGATGACATCCCAGCCGTTTACCTGGGGCATCATCAGGTCGAGCAGGATGATGTTGGGCTGGAAGCTATCTACCAGTTCGATAGCTTTAGCTCCACCATCCGCTTTCTGAATCTCAACGTCTAAGCCTTTCAGCATATCAGCAACTAATTCAATATTCTCGTGAATATCATCTACTACTAATACTTTACATTTACTATTCATTTCTCGCAACTGTTGCGACAATCCTAAGCCTTTACCTTATGGATTCCGTAGATATCACACACGAAACCCTTATCGGTGAGAATCTTATTCATGTCTAGGTTATTAAATATTTTATGATTGGTACCGATGACTACGATTTCATACTTTTGATCGAGCACGGAAGGGTTGTCGGTAATCTTGATTTCATATTCTTCTTTTACTTCTTCTGTATCCACCAATGGGTCGTAGAGGGTGGTCTTGTATCCCGTGCCAACGAGATTGATGTACAGGTCGGCTACTTTGGTGTTACGGATGTCATCACTGTCTGGCTTGAACGAGAAGCCCAGGATGAGTACGTTGGTCTCTGCCGGAACGAAGTTTCTTACCTCGCTGGCACTCTTGATCTTTCCTGCCATCCATATTGCCATCTGCTCATTCACCTCGCGAGCCGTAGAGAGGAGGGATGGAACCACATCCACCTCCTGTGCCTTGTTGATGAGATAGTAGGGATCCACAGCGATGCAGTGACCGCCCACCAGTCCTGGGGTAGCAGGCACGAAGTTCCATTTGGTACTTGCGGCAGCCGTAACGTCCTGGATGCTGATGCCCATCTTGTCGTATATCTTCTGCATTTCATTGAAGAAGGCAATCTGAACGTCGCGCTGGCAGTTTTCCATCAGCTTGCTAGCCTCTGCCACCTTGATGCTCTTTGCCTTGAAGGTTCCGTGGGTCAGCACAGATGAGTAGAGCGAATCGATGATCTCGGCAGCTTCGGGGGTAGAACCGCTGGTTACCTTCACGATATTCTCGATGGTGTGTACGGTATCGCCCGGATTGATGCGTTCCGGAGAGAAGCCTACATAGAAATCCTGGTTGAGCTTCAAGCCGGATGTTGCCTCCAGCAGTGGAGCGCATACTTCCTCGGTGAGCCCGGGATATACAGTCGATTCATATACCACGATATCGCCCTCTTTCAGGATGGCACCTACGGAGCGGGTGGCACATCTTACGCAACTGATGTCTGGCTTGTTCGACTTGTTGACAGGTGTAGGAACCGCAATGATATACACATTGCACTTCCTGAGCATTTCTATGTCGCTAGTCAGTTTTAGTCCCTGAGCCAAGGCTTTCGATAGCATTTTGTTCTGATTTATCTGCGTCTGGACAAGTCTGTTTACCTTTTTCGCATTGTTATCATAACCCCACGTATCGTATTTCTTTGAGAATAAGCATGCTAGGGGGGTACCTACGTAGCCCAGTCCTATCACTCCAACCTTAAACTCGTAAGGTTTGTTTGTCATATATCTATATTGTTTTAATTATTATTATTACTACTATTTTCTGGTTTACTTTTTACCTTAGATTCCTTCCAGCTGTGCGTAGCGCGATGTCTTCTTCGGGTTCCACTCATCCTTGTAAGAGGTGCGGAAGAATAGTTCCTGAAGATGCGCCTCCAGTCGGGCAAAGCGCAGGAAGTAGCCTGTGTATGGCGACATGAGTGGCATAAACCGATAGAGGAACCAGGCGGTTTTCTTTCTTTCCGTTACCAGCAGCACCAGGATGAATGCCAGCTGCGACAGGCATACACGGATGAAGTAGCCCAAGAGCAGCACATCCACGATGTGGGTGTTGAAGGTGATGGCAAGCTGAATCATATATCCCAGCCACAGGAAGTTGAATACGCAGTCGAACACCACGCTTTCCATATTCGACAACCAGTTGAGGATGCTCCAGTTCTTGGAAGGCAGCAGGATGTCGAGATGCTTTCGCAGACGGAATCTCACGAGCGATCTCGACCATCTGATGCGCTGACGGTACAGTTTGTACCATTTGGTTGGTACATTGGTCATGCAGATGGCATCTTCGGCGAATTTCACCTTGTAGCCTGCCTTGCGGATCTTCTGCGTGATATCACCGTCGAGTCCCGGACCGATGTCCCAGTATCCCACTTCCTTCAGTGTCTTGCGCTCGAAAGCGCCAAAGGCACCCGAGATGATGTGGTAGATACCCAGGGCACTGGTTACGGAGCGGCCCACCTGTATTCGCTTCAGGTATTCGAAAGCCTGGAGCGATGAACAGATCGTCTCCTTGTAGTTTCTCACCTCGATGCAACCTCCCACGGCTTTCACCTCACTGTCGAGGTAGAAGGGCAGGAGTACATTCTCCAGTGCGTCACGGTCGAGCGATGAGTCGGCGTCGAGACTTACGATGTATTTTCCCCGTGCCATGTTCGCTCCGTAGTTGGTGGCTGCAGCCTTGCCGCCTCGGGTCTCCAATCTCAGATAGTGCGTGATGAGTCCCGCACGGTAGAGGTCGGTGCATATCAGTTTGGTGTCGTCGTTGCTACCGTCATCCACCACGATGATTTCGTAGTGCCGGTAAGTCTGTTCATTCAGCGACTTCACCATCTTATAGATATTCTTGCCTTCGTTCTTACCCGGCACCAGGATGCTGATGAGCGGGTTTTCTCTATAGAGATAGAACCGGGCAAGCTCCTTTTCCTTGTATCTCTTGTTTCGGGTCATCAACCGGTTGAAGATCACCAGATACTCCAGCAGGTAGTATCTTGGAACCTCGATGAAGAAGAGGAACCAATAGGTGTTGGCAATGCTCGAAAACGAGAGTGTGCCAATCCAGTCCCAGAAGCGGTTGATTGTATCTGCTATACTAAACATATCTTCAGTTTCCTTTCTTCTCTTATCTCAGTACGGTGAGTGCCATGATGGCGATGAGGACGAGGATTCCGGCGATGGCGACGAGGGCTCCCACCAGTTCCTTATAGAGTTTCACTCTCTTCAGCACCTTGTCGGTTTCGTCTTCTTCCGGAGCTATGTCGAGTCGCTCTTCCTGCTGCTTCACGGTTTCATCGTCTGTCATCGGATTTTCCGAATATCCGCAGTAGTCGTCTGGAGTCAGCTCTATGAGATTCATTTTGTCGAAGAAGTCATCATATTGTCCGCTCATTCCCTTATGTTTGGTATTGAGTACGCAGCAGATCAGCTCATCGGGTTCTATCATGTTGCTTACCTTTCGGATAGCCTTCGACATGTCCTTGCTCAGGTGCTGCTGCGCTTCATTCTCAGACTTCTCGTCATATCCCGTATAGGTAACGTAGAAGATATTGTTATTGTACGATACCTTGTGACTGTGGAAGATGCGGCAGAACTTTGCCTGCATCGATTCCTTGATCTTGACGGTCTCCTGTTGCGGGCTGAGAATCCAGATCTTACCTACGATTACTGATACCTGTTCTTCGCGGTAGGTTTCCAGAAGCTGGCGGCGCAGACGGTTCTGCAGCAGACTATACTCCATATAGTTATCGTAAGTATTGGTCATGTTGCTGAAGAGCATTCCGCTCTGGGTCAACGTACGGATACCTTCTTCTGTAATCTCGTAGTCCTCCACATCACGGGGAACCAGTGCATTGACAGGGAAGGTATTCTCGCAATAGCAGCAGGTTGCTTTGGTGATCGGAGTGGTAAACGAGTTCTCACAGTCGTTGCAGGAATAGATCACTGCTGGTCGGTCGTAGTCCACACCGATGTGTCTCAGTCTCTTGTGGCACTTCGGACAGATGAGCATTCCTCCCACATTGTATGCACTTTCCGGAGCCACGTTGGCACAGGAAAAGTGGTGGATAATGTTCTGGATCTTCAGATTCGAACTTCCGCACTTCGGGCAGCACTCCGTGTATAGCAGGTGACTGTGGTTGCACTTTGGGCAGAGATGCTCCTTGATGAGGTATTTGTGCTTGCGCAGTGCGCCATATTCCTCTAGCGTATCCACGTAGGCGAACATCTCGGCAAGATGAAACTGGCCCATGCTGTGGTAGTGTTCGAAGATAGGATTGATGTATCCCAATGACGATTTCTCCAGAAGCACGTGAGACAGAATTCTCTGGTCTCTGGAGAGCAGAAACCTCAGGATGTTGGAGAAGAGCTCGTTGGGCTGAGTGGGGCGTGCCACCTCCTGCTTGATGCCGTATTTCTCCTTGGCAGCCTTGATTTTGTCAATGATCTCATATACTTTCTCATTGCTCATATCGCTGACAAAAGCATCGATGATGAACTCTGTAATCTGCCCCTTGCCCGATACCGCCGTGTTGACGAATATCGGCTTGTAGCTGCATTTGTACGATAGGATAGGGCTGGCTCCATACAGGATAGCAAGGAACGTTCGCTCACTCTTCGTATTGATATATATGCAATCGAAGTAGTCGGACTGGATATCTGGTGTTGAGTCTATATCTACATAGCTGTCGATGGTGAGCACCATGTCTCCACGTTTGTTTCTTTTTAGTCCAATCATTTCTTCTGGTTCTTTATTTTGGTTTGTCGGTCGAAATCAGCTTCGAACTTCTTACGACATGTTGATTCTTTTCCACTGGGATGGTGTACATCGGCAGTGGTTTCGGATCGAGCATAGCGCTGATCTTGTTGATTCTCACTCTCACTGGCAGCTTGTTGCTCATCACCCATGCCGGAACTCTCTGGTTAGGGTTCAGGGTGAAGACGGCAACCACTGCATTGGCATCATGCGAAAAGTTACTCTGCAGATGCTTCGGAATTTCCTCTACTCTCAGACCCGCCATCTGTAGCTTGGCTTTCAGCTCCAGATCCTTGTTGATGATGACGTCTGCATCGTCAGGACTCTCCATATACTTCACCTTGTCGTTGGGCACGTAGATGATTACTCCCAGATGGCATGCAGCGTAGTCGGTATGCTGGATAGTCATGACTTCCTGGCTCTTGAATACCAGCGTCCTGTCGCTTACATTGATCTTGGTGATATAGGCATCGGCTGGAGCGCAGCAGTAGTGTATCAGTCCCTGGCTGTAGATGCTCGTGTTGCTGGAGTAGGGCATATCCGCATTGTTGGTGGCAGCACCTCTTCTAGCCATGAAGTTGTAGGTGGTGTTCTTTGCCTTGGCGTAGATTTCCACCTTGTTTGCCTGCTTTCTGAGTTCTTCTTCCACTTCGGCAATCTCTGCATCCAGGGCATTGCGCTTGGTGTTGTCGGTGAGTCCGTAATAGATATCCGAACTCTCTGAAGCCTTCTGCTTTTTCAGTTCTGCCAGACGGGTACGGAGCACCGGGATTTCTTCTTTTGCCAGCTGTGCCTGTACCTCCATGTCGTGCGTTTCCTTTACAGCCGAAGGCAGGATGTTGGGGTCATACTGGTTCACGATGTTTCCCAGCAGCACGTAGGAGTAGAGGGTGTCACCCTTGTGTACCACCTCGCCTATTTCCTTGTTCACCTTCAGAATGTAGATGTCGTCAACTGCCGAAATCGGGTTCTCATCGATGGTGATGTATCCGTCGTAGATGACCCATATCATTCTTGTGATGATATAGTATGCCGCCAGTGCGATGACGAGCAGGAAGATCAGCGCGAAGATAATCTGCTGTCTTGCCAGTCGGTGGCTCTGCGACTTGAGCATGTCAGACATTGCCTGTTCCTGCGGCGTGCTATTAAATTGAAACTCATTCATAGTTCTATTTCCCTGAAAATAGTATTGTTGTCGTAGATGCTGACTGCCTTCTCGATATTGATGATGGCAAGTCCGCGGTTTAACATCAGCTTATACATTCTCTCCATGCTTTCGAGGAATCCCGTATATTCGTCCATTCTCATCAGGTAGTTGTACCCCTGCTTCTGGTTCTTGTAGGCAAATCTTCTCATGTCGATGTATTTGCCGGTCTGTTCTATATGGAACGCCTCGGTGGCGATGGCGTGGTTCAAATTCTCTATTCTCTTCAGCAGGATGCCTACCGACTGCTTGATTTCCTTGACATCGGTGCTTCTGCTGCTTCTGATGATTTCCTTTTCTGTTTCGAGAGCCTTGCGCTTGCGTGGATTCTCGTTGTAGATCGGGATGGTGAATCGCACTCCGATATCACCGTTGTTGCTTATCTTGTTGTTGCTTTGCCAGTAGGATGACCATCTGGCGAAAGGCGTGATTCTTGTTGTCGATAAGTAATTCGCCAACTTGCTGTCGTTGTCGGCAATCTGTTCTTTTACCATCACGATTCTTGCGTCGATGCTTTCCTCGTCGATGTGGTGCCAGAGAGCTGTTGTATCTACCAGAATCCGGGTTGGTTTCATGCGGTAGATAGGTTTATTGGAGATGTCGCGGTCGGAGCAGAGAATGGAGATATCGTATTCTGCCGCCAGTTTCTCGTTCATCACCTTCAGCATTTTGTCGTTGCTGATTCGGTCTTTCTCCAGCATGTATTGGTATGCCTCGTTCATGATGTCGAGGTTGTCCAGTCGGTGAGCGATGATGGTACCGATGTAGAAGTTATATTGTTCGGTCAGCTCTTCAGCTGCCTTTTCATAGATGTCTGCAGTCATTCTCTTCTTGCTTTGCAGCCTGGAGAGTTCGTTAGCCAAAGCTACTTTGGCTTTCTTTTCCTTGCCCTGGTAGAACTTGCTGTTGATGATGTTCCATCCCAGTTCTGCCTGGGTCTTTACCTTGTATTTGGATACCTGGTCTTCGTTGTCGTTGTCGGCATCGAAGTAGGCATCGGGTCTGGCATACACCTGTCCGGTTACTTCCAGTCCGTGGTGTCTTGCTATTGCCAGTTGCTCGTGGGCAGTCTTAGACCAGTAGAGCGAGTCTGTGTTTCTGATATCAGCCGTGTGCTGACTGTTGAGTCCCAGGTTGATGACCGGGGATTTTACCCAGATAGGGTGGTTGAGTAGGGTATCGAGTTGTGCGAAGCGATTCTTGAAGTGCTTGAGTACATTTTCATTTTTCAGATTTTCATAAACGAGCATCTTCGGGCTGAATGCTTTCTTCTTTGCCTGTTGTTTCAGATTTTGAGCCATAACACCCCCTCCTCCAATATTTATCAGAAGAACTATAGTTATGTACAGTATCAATTTTCGCTTCATCATTCTCTTAGTTTAAACACTATGAATGCAGCCGCAAGCTGTTGCAGCTGCATTCATCTAGTGTCTTTTGAATTCTATTGCTCAATGATAATTTTTATCTATTTCTTATGAATTGAACATATATCAGATTCCTTATTTAGTAAGAAACCTCAGGATCGGCATTCTTGAGTTGGAATACCTGCAGTCTGCTCTGTCCGTAGGCTACGTAGATATAGCCCTTGTATTCTATTACGTAGTTGGCAGAGTGGGCAAGGTTGCGGTGTGCAACCACCTTGTGAGTTTCCTTGTCGAGAACTACAAGTCCGAATCCGCCGTATGCGATATATACATACTTCTTTCCTACGTAGCAGCCATTGGCATGACCTTTATACTTTCCGAAATTCTCACCCTCACTGATGGTAGGACTAGGCATCTGGTAGTGCCAGAGTTCATTGCCTTCCATATCGTAAACATACATACCTGCAGCACCGCGGCAAACGTAAATCTTGTTGTCATCCACACGAACCACATTCTTTCCGTTGTTTGGCTCAATGGTGCTGATGGCAAAGCTCTTGATCGGCTTGCTGAGGTCTTCAGCCTTCTGGTCGAAGATTTCCACGGTAGCAGGGATCGCCTCTGTCTCGTTGGTAGCTTCTCTGTCCAGATAAACTGTAACGATCTTACCATTGCCGATAGCAAGGTGCTTTACCTTTCCTGGCTTGCTGATCTTGTCAAGCTCATTATGGGTATCTGCATTGTAAACCAGATAGCCCTTGGTGGTTGCAACGATCAGATGGTTTGTTTCGTCGTTATAGATAACGCAGTTCTCATCATAACCCTTTTTCGCAAATTCTGCTGTTGCAGGATTCATCTGGATAAACTGCAATGGCTTCTCGTAGGTCACGGTTTCCTCGCCATCTTTGGTTGATGTGATAGACTTTGACTGGTCTGCCAGCAGATGATTATCCTGGATAGGGATGTATGCGAGCATTGCACCCTTCTTGTTGGAACTTCCCGGTAAGTAAACCATACGCTTGCCAGACTTGAGCTTGACAGCCAGCAGATGGTTGAAGTCGAGGTCTTTCTGGTCATCGCAGAGATACTGCTCCAGTGTTATCTTGTTGTTTTCTACAGGACTGAATACCTCAATACAGCCACCGTGATTCTTGTCACGGGTATGGTAAGACATATACAATCTGCCATTGTGTACCTGTACGCAAGTTGCAGAGATGTCATGGTCGTGATTATAGTCGATACTTGATATCAAGTTGAGTGTAGGCTCCTTTTCTGGCTCTTTTTCAGACTCTTGGTCTGCATTGTAACCGTTAGGATTGCACTCAGTCTTCTTGATGACGTAGTTCTTGGCTTCTGGATCATCCTTGAAGAGGACATCGGCATTATTGTTCCATACAATAGTTGTATTGTCATCTGTAATCGGAGTGGTAGCCCCTTCACTTCCATAGACAGCATTTGCATCCACGATGATATGGGCATTATCTCCTGATGTGGAGAAAACTGAGCAATCTACCGTCTTGGCTCCACCCGGATTTCTATCACCCTGTTTTTCAGGCGCATTGTAGTAGAAGGCATCTGCTTTGATCACAGCTACACCGTCCTTGTCTGGTAAGTCTGCATAACCTTGGTTTTGGTTCAGATTCACGTATTTGCCTTCGATGTCAACCATACTCTGGTTTTGCAAGTGGAGTTTTGCACCAGAATCTTGCTTGTAGTACTTTGCCTTCAGATACATGACGTAGAGATTTGTGCCATAGGTGGCGTTAACATCTCCTTCTACCTTGAGGGAACAACCGCTATGGAGCTCTGTTGTATTTTGAATCTTCACGCTGGTAGTTGTCATGATGTTTACCCAGGCGTATGACTGGTCTGACATTTCGAACGCTCCAGTCAAGGTCGCATTGTCTGTTACAAACAGATTGGCTTTTTGGGACATAGTAACTTTATCAGCAAAGAGGGAGTTTTGGACATAGAGCTGAGAGCCTTCTACCATTTTCAAATCGTGTCCTTTTATATTTAAATCCCCAGCATTCTGATAAAATGTATTCTTGATGAGATATTCTTTTTGGTTGGCTGGAAATTCGATTTTGCCCCAGTTGGATACCTTTGTATCTCCAAATACTTCAGTGTGATTTTTCGCAATCAGTTTACCACCGCTCAATACATTGATTGTGGCATCAGAACCGTTGGCATTATTAAAATCTAATGTACCTTTCACATAGATGGTCATTCCTTTTATGTTGTAACCATCTGCTTTGAGGGTTTCACCAGCTGGTACTACATAGGTTCCTGGATGTTCTTCCCCTTTTTTATCTGCTAAGGAAGAAAGATTAGGAGTTCCTGCAGGAACGGTTGGCTCAGAACCCTCTGCTCTGGTTGCCAGAGCTCTGGTTTTTGTAGTTGTATTAGCGTATGCACCTTTATAGTTCCATACTCTGGAAGCCAGCTGGTCTGCATACTCTGCGGTTACGTCTGTACCAACGATAGTAGCAGCTTTACCGATAGGGTCTATGACCGAATCGTTGCCGGATGTTCCGCTATCGCTACAAGATGCCAAGAGCATTGCAGCAAATGAGAACGTTGCAAGTTTAATATTTATAGCTTTCATATTCATTTACTTAACTTTTATCGTTAACATGCTTGTTGAACGTATTTCTTGTTTCAGCTAGTCAACTTAGCTCTAATAAGGTGAATGTTCCCTCCCACTCACAAGGAGTGGGAGAGAACAAGGATTATTTCTTTTATTCGTATTACTTCTGGGTATCTGTAAGCTTGAATACCTGTACACGGCTCTGACCGTATGCAACGAAGATATTGCTGTTGTCATCTACTGTTACGAAGTTGGCAGACTTGCCGTTGTATGCCTTACGGTGGCAAACTACGTTGCCGCTCTTGTCGAGAACAACCAGACCGTATGAACCGCAAGCTACAAATACGTTGTTGGCTGTAACGTAAACTCCATTAGCGCAACCCTTCACGTATTCCTTTCCTGCTTCCAAGTTCTCAGCTTTATTAGATGCCTTGAATGTTGGGCAATCGAAGAACTGGCTAACTGTACCATCGGCAGCAATCTTTGAGATACCATTCTCGCCCTTGCAGACGTAAATTTCACCTTTGGCTTCATCTACAGCAATCACAGCCTTGTTGCCCTTAGGAGAGATTGCACCGACATTATATGTTGCTGCAACGTCCTTCATTTCATTGTCGTTATATACAGTCAATGTGCCATCGCTTGTCAATGCGTAGAGCTTGCCGTTTGCTGCAACAAGATACTTACCCTCAGTGTTACCCTCGTTCCACTTGTTCATCTTTGCATTAAAGATAGTGAAGCCCTTGGTGGTTGCAACGATGTGGTTATTCTTGAAGTTAGCTACACAGTTGGCATCCATGCCTTTGGTCTTCCTGTCGATAGCAGAAATTTTAATCTGGTTAGCGAACGTACCATCGCTGTTCAGTGAAATCTGTCCCATAAAAGGACCTACACCTGTTACTTCGTCAGCGTGGCTCTTGTTTCCACTCTGGCTACCTGCTACCCAAAGGGTGTTGCCATCTACCAGGATGTGGTTGTAGTCATTGGTTGCATTGTCTGATGCTACACTCTGATTGATAGTCAAGGCGTTGTTTGCCAAACTAATAGCCTCGATAGCTCCATTAGAAGCTGTGCCGTTTGTATGGTAAGCTACATAGAACTTGCCGTTAACTCCTGGCTGGATGCAAGTAGCAGACATACCATTGCCTGGAGTCTTGTCTTCTGCAACCAAGTCAAGCTTTGGAGCTGCGATGATGAGTTCTGGTTTACCAGCCCACTCATAGCCATAAGCCTTGTAGTCTGGACCATCTGCTTTCTCCTTGACACCCTTACCATCAGTTGCCTTATCGTAGTCGAGGTAAGAAGCGGCAATATCGAGATCCTCGAAAGTATTCTCCTTAGTTGCACCAGTATAGCACTCTGTGAACTGGAGGAGGAAGGTTGCGTTGTTGCCAGATGTAGCCAAAGCCTTAATCTGGTTGTCACCATTGTTGGTGAATTTCTTAGCCTTGATAACAGCGATGGCGTTGTCGTCGTTCAAGGTAATCTGACCAGCACTTGCGTTATCAGTTACGATATTGTTGGTGTAGATGTCGCTCTTGTTGTTGATATTAATCTGGCAGTTGCCCTTCAGGTTGAGAGTTGCATCCTTGGTATCGTTGGTAACGTTGATGTAATCTGCAGTGATGTTTGAACCTGCCTCAGCGTTGAATACCTTTGAAGCCTTGATGGCAGAATTCTCGCTGGCTTTCATCTCGCCCTTAACGTTCAAGGTCTCTGTTCTCAAGAATCCACCGAACTGCAAAGCACCATTTACGTTAACTGTTGTAGCGTTCATGATGTGCTTGGTTGCGTTTACGGTAGCGCCTTCTTCGATGTTCAGCTCAACGGCGCGGATAGAACCGCCGATGTATGCCTCAGAACCATTCTTGAATGTGATGTTGTGCTTTGGTGTGATGATGGCCTTCTTGTCGTTCTTGTCATAAGCGTTGATAGAACCGATACCGCCCTTTTCATTTGTATATTTAGCGTACAGCTTACCAGCTACGGTAATATCGTTTTCTGCAATGATAGAACCGCCATCGTTGATGATGGTTGCGTCAGCAGGAATTTCCAAGGCACCTTTGCCCTTGTACTCCAATGTGGCACCGCCGTCAACGTAAATGGTACAGCCTGCAATAGAACTGTCGAAAATCAACTTTGAACTACCCTTTACGAAGATGGTAGTACCAGCGAGCTTGTGACCGCTCATGTCGAGTGTAGTCTTGCTGGTGATCAGATATGTCTTGCCTGGAGTCATGTCTTCTGTACCGCTCCACTGTCTTGCATCCTTAGGAGGATCAGGGATATTTACTTTGTCGGCAGAAGCAAATGCTCTAGTCTGAGTTGCTCTTGAGAAGAAGAACTTTCTTGCATTAGCTGTTGTGTTCTTGTAGTTTGAAACGCGAGCAGCGAGTTCTGCAGCAGAGCTGCTTGTAAGATTTGCAGTGATAGTCTCTGCAACATCCACTTTAGAGTCTGGGCCACCAGTAGGATCGCTGTTGCTGTCGCTACATGATGCGAAAACAAATGCCGCCAAACCGATGGCAGCAAGCTTGGAATTGATTACCTTCATATCTATTAATAGTTTTAATTTTATTTTAGACTTTATTATCTTTACTTCATCATTACCTTGTGTTTCATTATTACCTTTACTTTTACTTATTTTTTAAGTTCTGTTCGAATAATCGCTTTTTAAGTTCAGTTCGGACACTTATCTTTAAGTTCAGTTCGAATAATAAATGTTTTCTTAGCAGGTGGTTAGGGCAACTGCAAAGTGCGAATGCTATGCCATTACTCTTCTATCTGCAAATTCACGGTGCAAATATACTGTAATTATTGCAAATAGAGTAGATTTACGGGTTAAATATTCTTAAAGCGGAAAATCTTTTGTACTGAGTGCTATGGAGTTACCTTTTGTTAGCGATAACGAAGTTGTGAAAATGTCTAAAATCCGGATACGTTTCTTATGGTATCATATATGTTTCAAAAGGGAATACGGAAGAGGATGCTGTTTTCGGCATCTCTTTCGTTTTCTCCTTTTTAGTCTATTCTTCTTTGTTGGCAATGCCTATAGCCCATTCCGGAATCTCCTTCACGTATTCCTTGAATATTTTACCTTCTGTCATTCTGAAAAGAAGTTGAGCTTCTACACCGTCAATTGAGTTGTCATACACGTATGTACGGTCGGCGTATTGGGATGCTATTTCGCAATTGGTGATGGATTTGGCATATCTTGAAATAATCTTTGTAATCGGTACATCGTGTCCACCTTTCATTACTCTAGTAGCAATTCTTGAAGCATTTATTGTTGGTGAGGAAGTTCCTACAAAAAAGAGACGAATAAAGAATCCTGCTTCTTTAGCTCTTTTGATAAAGTCAATTTTCTCGGCAGTGGACATTACTGTTTCGAAAATCATACTATGTTTATTGTTGAGGCATTCTTCTCTTTGAGCCTGGCAGTATTGGGCTGCTTTTAATACTGCATCTTGATTGTTCCAATCGCCAAACATATTTTGTGCAATATTGTCTGGGTTGATATAAATAGAATCTTCTAGCCATTCGTGGTGTAATACACG
>ERZ1035051.186-NODE-186-length-26209-cov-8.144376_pt1 | contig 26209 bp, 25 predicted proteins | sample MGYA00520586_ERZ1035051 | MGnify/ENA primary metagenome ERZ1035051 (study PRJEB33766, sample SAMN09781692) | gut metagenome | biome: gut microbiome | host: Homo sapiens | place: Madagascar | study: EMG produced TPA metagenomics assembly of the PRJNA485056 data set...
CCAAAACGCTTAGGAAAGTGAGCTAAAATTGGTACAACGAACTGGACACCCTAGTAATATGGCAATGTTACCACAAAAGTTAAACTCTTCTGTTAGCAATGCTGATTGGAATACTAAAAAGAATGGTAAGGGAACAAGGAAGGGTATATCGTTTTTTGCATCAGACCTTGTGACGATGAAAGGTGTTGTCACTTGCCCAGAATGGAATGAGGACACTATTTGGAATCGTGCAGAATGGTTGGCTAATATAGCGATAAAGATATGGCCGTCATACCAAGAGACGAATGACGATGACTTTGACATAGAGGCAGAAACAAAACTTGACCAAGTAAATCAAGAAGATGAAAGTGCCAAGTCAAGAAACATGAACCACGACAATACGAAGTATTCGTTTGACGGAACAGAGTTTCTTTCAAAGTCGGAGTTTGTCGTAACATTGGTGAGAAAGTACTTGGAGAATCATCCTCAATTGACATACAAAGAACTGAAAGGCAAATATCCAGACAGGCTTTGCGCAAAAGGATATAAGTTTAGAGGGTTTCTCTGTACAGAAAAAGATTATAACGAATGGAACAATAAGTACAAAGAAAAGCGTTATCAGCCTAACAAGGAGAATCACAGATTGACATCCTCGGATGGTGTTGTGTTCTATGTGAACACACAGTGGACTAAAGAGGGTGTTGACAAATTGGTAAAGATAGCAAAGGCTGATGGATTTAGTATTTATACAAGAAACAAGTCGTAAGATAATAGAAAAGAATAAAGTAGAATTGCTCAAAGAGCAAACAAATAAAATAGAAGAAGTCCTCACTGTTCTTCGGACACAATTCGGTGAAGAGTTTGAGGATTAAGAGAATTACCTCTCAATAGTTGTTGATAATCTTAAAAATAAGTAATAAGACTAATGTCAGAACTGAAATATAATGTTTTAGATCTATTCTGTGGATGTGGTGGGCTTTCTCTTGGCTTTGAGGAAGCTGGTTATAACGTATTGTTGGGAATTGACATTTGGGAAGATGCCTTAAAAACATACGCTTACAATCACAAACATAGTAAGACCTTGTGTGCTGATATGTTAACACTCCGTGGTGAGGATGTGAAAGACATTATCGGTGACAATAGCGTGGATGTTATTATTGGTGGTCCTCCATGCCAAGGCTTTTCCATCGCAGGAAAACGGATTGTTAATGATGACAGAAACAAACTGTACAAGGGATTTGTCAGGATGGTTGAATATTTCAAGCCTAAAGCCTTTGTTATGGAAAACGTGCCAAACATACTCTCGATAGGTGATGGTGCGGTAAGAGAAACTATTATCAATGACTTTAAGAGCCTTGGTTACACCGTAGAGACTAAAGTTTTGACAGCTTCTGACTATGGCGTTCCACAAAATCGAAGACGTGCGGTATTTGTTGGATTGACGAAAGGAAACTTTGATTTTGATATACCTATGGTCGCAGAAAAGGTAACCACAAAAGAAGCCTTGTCCGATTTGCCAGAGCAAAGCATAGAAGATGGAGGTAAGTATTCTGTGGAGAGTACTTCTGGATACCAAAAACTTATGCGTGTTAATAGTATAGGAGTTTACAACCATGAGGTGACACAACATAATGAACAGACTGTAAAAATAATCTCAATGGTTCCAGATGGTGGAAATTATAAGGATTTACCAAAGGAGTTCCAAGAAACAAGAAAGGTTCATATTGCATGGACTCGTTTGAATAGTAAGCGACCAAGCATCACTATTGATACAGGACATAGACACCATTTCCATTATAAATGGAATCGTGTGCCAACTGTAAGGGAAAGTGCAAGAATCCAGTCTTTCCCTGATGACTTTATATTCTTGTGTAGTAAAACCAGTCAATACAAACAAGTGGGTAATGCTATATAAAATATTGCCAAAATGATAAGAAAACCGCAAAAAGGAGATCGTTGGACGAGAGAAGAAATGATTGTTGTCTTTAACTTGTATCTTCGACTTCCATATGGTCAAATGGATCATAGAAATAAAGACGTAAAAGCCTTAGCTAATTTAATCGGACGTACTGACAATTCTATTGCGATGCGTCTAAATAACTTTGCGTCATGTGATCCCATATTAAAGGCAAGAGGAATAAAGGCACTGGGAGATCACAACAAGATATGCCAACCTTATTGGGATGAATTTTTCAACAATCAAGAAGAACTTATCTTTGAAAGTGAACGTATATTGTCCGAGTATGAAAATCTGACATTGGAAGAGAAATTCAGCCAAGAGCTAAAGGACATTCCCGATAATTTGCAGGGCAGAAACAAATTAAGAGAGGTGGAAACAAGAGTAAACCAAAGTTTCTTCCGTAATGTTGTACTTGGAAATTACGATGGGAAATGTGCTTTAACGGGAATTGACATCAAACAACTATTGGTAGCAAGCCATATTGTTCCATGGGCAGAAAATGAACATGAAAGGCTTAACCCAGAAAATGGAATTTGTCTGTCCTCTCTTTATGACAAGGCTTTTGACTGTGGTTTGATAGCATTTGAGAATGATGGCAAGGTACTGTTTTCAAAAGAGTTAGAATACAATTATGAAAAAAATTATTACATAAAATACTTTTTGCCTATACAATCCTCGTATCTCTCAGTTCCTCAGAAATACAAACCAAATCCTCTGTTCCTTGAATGGCATCGTGAACACATTTTCAAAAAGTAATTCATAATGAAAAGTTCTATTAAAAATAATTCTAGCATATTAGCATCAATATTGCTTTCTGGAGAAGAAAAAGAAAATTTTGTATTGCATAATGATGCAACGTATGAAAATTTGGATGAATTTATTGGCAAATGTGGAATCTGTAGAATCTATGATTGGGCTGAGACAGAATGCATGGATGATTTCATCTTATTTATAGGTGAGCGTTCTATGGCTTTCCTATATGAAATAGACAAAATGGATATTCGTAAAACAATTGAAACTTTGTTGCAAGCATGTACCTTTAAACAAAAAGGCGATTATCTTGAATGTCTTTTGTCTTTCAGTAGCAAGGCTATTGAAAAATACAACTTGAGTGTAGTGTCTTTAGACAACGGAGAAGACTATTATAAAATATTCATAATACACAAGAGTGATTTGGAACGACTTAGTGGCATAGAATACATAAAGATACATAAATGGTAACACAACTTTACGGCGGAATGGATTTAGGCGTAATAGGTGGATTCACATACTTGGGCAAAGAGTATGGTGAAAATCCATTCGATATTGTATATTCGGTAGACAATGATGATTATTGCACAAAAATTTACAATGACAATTTTGACCATAAGTGTATCATTAAGGATGTACGAAATATAGAAATAGACAAATTGCCTCAATTCGATATGCTTATTGGAGGTTTTCCTTGTCAATCGTTTTCTATTTCAGCTCAAAACCCTCCTCGTTTAGGCTATAAGGATGAAAGAGGCATGTTGTTTTTTGAAATGGTAAAGATTCTCAAAGAACGTCAGCCCCGTTTTTTTATTGCAGAGAATGTAAAGGGTATTATGTCAGCCAATAAAGGCAAGGCATTCCCGATGATTATTAAAGAGTTCACGGATGCAGGATATAAGGTTACATATAAACTCTTGAACGCTTCCGAGTATGGTGTGCCACAAAAGCGTGAGCGTGTCATTATTGTCGGTTTCAAGAACGAGGATGATTATTTGAAATTCAAGTTTCCGATAAAATCAAAATTGTCAGAAAGGAAAGTTCTTGGAGATGTAATCATGGAAGAAGCCAATAATGACGAAAGTCTGTTTTTCAGTGAAAGAGCAGTAGCTGGCATGATGGCTGTGCGTGAGAAAATGAACAAAGGACGTGCTATAAGATTAGATGAGCCTTGCAACACCGTAAGTGCCCATTTAGCAAAGGTGAGTCTCAATAGCACAGACCCTGTATTTATGGTGGGCGAACGTTATCGTAGATTCTCGACTCGTGAAGCTGCACGAATTCAATCTTTTCCTGATACGTTTAGGTTCAACTCAGTTTCACAAGCTCGTCAATACAAGGCAATAGGTAATGCCGTTCCTCCAGTATTGATGTGGCATGTCATTCGTTCTCTCCACAAGGTGACAATTGTTCACCAAGTGAATTTTGAGGACGTGAAAGCGGAATACCCCAATACGATTGTTGAAAACAAAAAGGTGGTAGCAGTTCCTCGAATATCGTTTGGTAGATGTTCCTATAATAAGGATAAAAATGTATTGATTAGTCTTGTAAAGGCTGATAATATGGAGCAGTACCTTGACCGCTCTGCAAAAGTATATTACACAGGAAAGAAATTCCCATCAACTGTTGCGCTAAACAAGTTGTATTATTTTATGCCATACATAAAGCGTAAGGGAGTGAGAGACCTCTATATGATAAAGATTGCACGAGTAGGAACAAAGAAAGAAGTGCATCCTGAATGCGATGACAATGATTTCAGACTTGTCTTTGAAATTGAATATGTAGGACAATACTTTGATGATTATGTCCCTGTACATTTGGATATTTGGAGGGCATTTACAGATACTACAATGTCTAATCTGGCAAAAAGTAAAGAAGAAAAGATTCTCTTAAATGGGTAAATTTATAGAACTTATAGATGATGATAACCAGTCTGTGCTCATAAACACAGACTGGATTATCTATATAGAAGAAGATACAAAAGATCAGGTTATTGTTTATTGGGGTGTACCGCTTTCTAATGGCCAAGGCTCTATAATTGCACGGAAACAATTTAAAGTTTCAATACATCAACTTAAAGAAAAATTGAATATTTATGAAGAATGACTCTGCAAATGGAGAAGCTTTTTTGATTCCAATAGATGAAAAAATCAAAGAATTCAAAATTCATTTAGATTCTCATCCACGAACCATTTTTTCTGCAAAATATGGTGATGGGAAAAGTTTCTTTATGAACAAAGCAATAGAGTATATTTCTAGAGAATATGATTATGTTTTTCTGAAGATATATCCTATAAACTACCAAGTACTTGAAAATAAAGATATTTTCGAGATGGTAAAGCATGATATTCTATATCAGATGCTCTTAAAAAAAATTATAGAAAGTGACTATGATGTGGATGAAAATGTCGCAATGTCGTTCTTCTTACAAAATAACATCAACAGTGTGTTTGAATATTTCTTTGACTATCTCCAAATATTGAATTCTGATAACCAAGTAATAAAAAGCGCATTGTTAGGGTATTAAACAATAAAAGTGTTTAAAACCTTTAGAAACGCATATTTAAAATATAAGAAAGAATGTTCAAAAGATGATTATGTCTGTAATTTTTTAGACAAAGTAAAGACAAATTTTTCTATAGAAGAAGATATTATCACAAAAGTCATAAAAGATAACATAAAAAAATGCGGAAAGAAAGTGGTTCTTGTGTTTGAAGACATGGACAGAATAGACCCTGCACATCTTTTTAGAATCATGAACGTATTATCTGCTCAAATTGATTATCCTTATAGACTTGGTATGCCCACTGATGAAAGTCTTATAGGCAATAAGTTTGATGTTGACAATGTAGTAATGGTTCTAGATTATAGAAATTTAGAAAACATATTCCATCATTTTTATGGGGCAAATACTGACTTCAAAGGCTATGTATCGAAATTTTCTTCGCGCGGATATTTTAAGTATTCCCTCAAAGAGGTTAGAGAAGAATACATTTATGATTATTTTTCGCAAAAAACAGAATTAGATAAATCTATGGTTAAGTTTTTCATAGATTCAAAAGTATTAAGTAATTATAGATTGCGAAATATAAAAGAGGCTTGTGAAGATTTAGATAAACAAATATCTCCAGACTGTAATTATAAAGGGACAGAAATAATATGTAGCCACAAAATTCTGAAAATGATAATCATCTTGCAGCGGCTTGGATGTGACAATAGTCACCTCTTTAACAATGTCGACAATATAATGAAGAATCACAGGAAAGAATTCCTCAAATTGTTTCCTGCATATATTTTGTACAAAAAGAAAGATTTTCCATATTCATTATATTTGCCTGGAGAAAGAGCGACGGATTACTGGGAGATAGAATATCAAAAAATATTAGAAGATGGTGATGCGCAAATCGAATGCGTCCCTATTGGTGGAAAATGTTATAATGAAATGACAACCTTAAGACAAATGTTTGAAACAATGTTCAGACTCATTTCTCAATAAAAGCAGAGTTGAATATCGTATAAGTGGATGTACATATTAAGTGCATCCACTTATGGTGCTAATATGTCGAAGACAAATCAAGCAAGAAATCATAGATGCTGATAATCTGAATTCCATCATCATCGCTCCACGATTTTGTATGCTCACCAACGATAAGGAGTTTACGGAAAGAATCACTCACTAAGCGCAAGGAACGTTTCTCCTGCTCCATTTTGTCGGCATCAGGCATTCATTCCGAAAAAGTGGTACATGTTCCACTTTTTCGGAAAAAAGGTAATACTTTTCTTTAAAAGGAAGACTGTTTCTTAAGGAATTTGACAATTTTAGCCAAATTCGCTACTCTACATATACACCTCCATGCCATTCACCTCAAACACGCATACGTCTCGAAGCTGCCGGATTTCATTAGAGTCCAGCAGCTTCATTCGTCTTGTGCCTTTGTAGAAGTCGTATTTTAGGGAGATGCAGCGACGCCATTCCTGGATTTCGTCGCTCTTTGTCCATAGACATATGATTACATTTGGTAAGTGCTTCACGTCGAACAAATAAAATGATTTGGTACTAAGAACACCACTTCAGAATTATACCATCATAAAGATAAACAGTAGGTAGACCAGTTGGACAAGGCAAACTGCCATCTTCAGACACGTATCCCATTGTGTAAGCATCTTTACCATTACGTTTACCTAAATAAGTTATTCTATTGCATCCTTCTTTTTCTGCCGTTTCTTGGATGATTTTAGGAATTTCCATATTGCTTTGATAGTTAAATGGTTACTTATTATTGCGCTAAGGTATAACATTTATCTCACTCCACCAATCGCAATTGGATATAAATCGTGCTGTGGGAACTTCTCGCAGCCGATATAGAGCGTATCGAAGGCATCGGTTCCGTCGGTACGGTGTTCGAGAAGGTCTTCTGACTCGGGTTGCTTCTCCATGGACTTGTTCTTGCGGAAGCCGTGGCGCTCGAACTCATGGGTGACTACCCAATGGAACTAATTCGGACGGCACACCGTCCGACACGATATTTGCATTTCTAACGCTCAATACTCCTCGTTCGGCGCACTAAGAAATCCTTAGTGCGAAATTTTTGAGTTTTGAGCGTGCAGCGACAGTATGCTGACATACAGCAGATTATGCTGCTAAGAAGAGAAGTGTGCAATGAATGGCGGAGCTAAACAAGCACTATAGGGTTGCTATAGAGCCACTTTTACACTCCGATACAGCCTCTATTATCATACAATACAGCCTCTCTTGCACTCTTATAGCGTTACTATTGGAGTGCAAGAGAGGCTGTATTGATAAATCAGAATGTCAGAAGCGCAACATAAACCATAAAAAACGGCTCTCAAAAACTCTAAAATCAATTTTTATTTTGTAACAGGTTTTTACTCTTTGGACGATATTTGCATTGGACGGGAAGACATGTTTTTAGACAAGAAGACATGAAGAACATGTTTTTCTGACAAGAAGACTATGTGGGCTGTTCAGCGGATGATGAAATTCATTTTTTACTATTCAGCTTCGATTGATAAAAGAAAAGCATTAACTTTGCAAAGACTACCAACATCTCATCATTGAATGTTGAACATAACAAATCTCAAATGAAAGCATAAGAATACTATGAAAACAGAACAGAATCATAATTTTAAGACCAGATATGACAAGGCACGTTGGCGTTCTATGGCAAGTTATTTATTACGCACAATGGCAACATATCGTACGCTTGTTTTCATGGCATTGCTTCTCGGCATAGCAGAAGTTGCGGTCAGCCTTCTACAGATTTGGGCTGTAAAGAGGGTTGTAGATTGCACAGCCGTAAAGACAACCGAATCTGTTTTTCATTCCATCTGTATCCTTACTTTCCTTATAGTATTGGGGTTTGCATTAAAGGCATTCAGCACATGGATAGGCAACATAGCTGGCACTCGTGCCAAGAACAATATGCGACAGCATATTTTGCAGAAATTGTTGGCAAGCAGAAATGACGTAAAGCTTCATTCTGGAGACATCGTTAACCGTATTGAGATAGACGTAGCCACTATCATAAACTTTATAGGCTACAAGATTCCCAACTCTATTTGTGGTTTGATAATGTCCATAGCGGCATTTGTATGTTTGTATTTACTTGACCATTTTCTGCTACTTGTAATTCTTGCTGTTATTGCTATATCGTTTATAATCAGCAGAAGATATATCATGAAAATGCGTGAGTATACGAAGAAGATACGTACCTCGGAAAGTAACATTCAAGCTGTCATTCAGGACTGCATACAAAACCGACCGTTACTAAAAGCTCTTGAGGCTTCACAAACGATGCTTGGACGCTTCTCTTCTGCTCAAGATCATCTGTATGGCGACATGAAGAGATTCACTTCCTTTTCGATACTTACAAGCGGTATCGTAAATGCTGGAGAATCATTGATATATATAATGACGTTTCTTTGGGCTGCATTACGGATGCAGGCGGGCACACTTTCTTTTGGCGGGATGACAGCATTTCTGCAACTGATAACCAAGATGTATCGGCCGATACGGGATTTTGCAGGGATATTGCCAGCACTCATTAATGCTGTCACTTCTGCGGAAAGGTTGATGGAAATAGAGGACGGAGAAACTGAACATTGTGACAACCCAATAAGAATGGAAGGACCATGCGGCATTCGTATTGACAACCTGACTTTTCGTTATGACAAGTCTTCGCAGGACGTGTTCAGCAATATATCCATAAATTTCCGTCCTGGAACTTCAACGGCTCTTTTAGGCAAAACGGGAACTGGCAAGACCACTATGCTGAAAATGATGGTTGCTCTTGCTGCCCCTCAGAAAGGAAGCGTGAACGTATATAACGAGAAAGGCCAATATGGGGTTTCACCTGATGTGCGATGTAATTGCATATACGTGCCTCAAGGCAATACACTTATACATGGGACCATTCGGGACAATCTCTTGTTGGGCAATCCAAAAGCAACTGACAATGAAATGATGGATATGCTCCGCTTTTGTTGTGCCGACTTCGTGCAAAGCCTTCCGTCCGGACTTGACACACTCTGCTATGAAAAGGGAGGAGGCTTGTCTGAGGGACAAGCTCAACGCATAGCCATTGCTCGTGGTCTGCTGCATGGTGGAGACATTCTGATTCTTGACGAAATAACCACAGCTCTGGATGAAGAGACTAAAACAAAGCTGCTTGACAATCTTTTCAGCCGTTACGCCAAGCATACGATGATTATAGCCACTCACGATCAAAAGGTTATAAATATGTGTAAGGAGATTGTCAGGATAGAATAATCAAAATGTTAATATTCAAAAAAAGGACATGTCTTCTTGCTTAAGAAAACATGTCCTTTATGATTACAATTATATCCTATTATCTTTACTTCGACTTGTACCAGTCACCCGTTTCCTTTACGAGCTTCTTTGCGAAAGCTTCAGGATATCCGGGGCGGTCAACATAACGTGTGAGCTTTCCGTCCTTGGTGCGCTTCACAGCCATATCGTTATACTTGACGATGATGAGAGTGGCAAGGTCGCGCCAATGAGCAAGCATCTGCTGAGCCTTGTCGTTGCTGTAAGCGTTGAGGTAAGCTACGGCAGCAGCTTTATCTGAACCATAAAGCTCAAGAGCGTGCTTCTCCACCTCAGCCTGACGAGCGAAATAGTCAGCCTCAAGGCTGTCGCGAACAGCCTGAAGCTCAGGGAAGAGCTGCGAGTAACGCAGATAAACCATGTTGCTCACCCAATTGCACACCCAAAAAGCGTTCTTGTCTGAGAAAGTCACGGCGTCTGCACCAGGAGTGTTATAGCACTCGGGCACTACCGTATTGTTGCAATATACCGGAGTGTAAGCCACCATATTGGCGTCGTCGTTGCCGAACCATGTGATGCCACCAATCTCTCTCGGGAGCCACGAGCGTAGCTGCGACACGAAAGTGAAAGCAGTCTGCTGGGTAGAGATAGGACGCTCATTGAAGTAGGTCTTGCCGTCCACCTTGAAAGAAAGAGGCGTAGGACGATAAGGCATCTGATAGACACCACCACCTATATTGGCAGAATCGAGCGCCATAGGTGTGTTTTCATAATGGTCGCGCATGGCCATCTCTACGTCATGAACGCTAAGCTTGCGGTCAGGAACCACCCAAAGCGGCATGTCCTCAGCGTTGGGATCCTTGCCAAGAGCCCAAGGCAGATAACGATCGAAGCCCTTCTTGAAGCGATTGAAGAAGCTCCATGCACGAGCGTCACATGCACGACGACCTGAGAAGTCAGGGAAAGCATATGTGTTCTTCCAAGAGAAGTCGGCATCCTTACCGCTGAACCATCCCATCTTACGTGCGTAAGAAATGACGTTCTTCGAATGGAGCACGTTCTTCTTGTCCTTCATATCGAACTTGCCGATACGGCTCTGATTGGCGTGAGCGCAGATGGCATCGTCAGGAATACGCATAGCCACCCAAACTACGCCCTTGCTGCCAGGACCCGTACCCATCATCTCCATTATCCACGCCTCGTTAGGGTCGCAGATGGAGAATGTCTCGCCACTTGAGCAATAACCATATTTCTCAACGAGAGAAGTCATTACGCTTATCGCCTCACGTGCTGTCTTGGCACGCTGGAGAGCAACGTAGATGAGCGATCCGTAGTCGAGAATACCGGTAGTATCAATCATTTCCTCGCGTCCGCCATACGTGGTCTCGGCGATGGAGAGCTGATACTCGTTGATGTTGCCGATGACGTTATAGGTGACGGGAGCCTCAGGAATTTCACCATGATAGACGCCAGAATCCCAATCGAATATCTTGCGCATCTCGCCCTTGGCATGTACGCCGGCAGGATAATGACAAAGTCCGGAAAACATGCCATAATCGTCAGCATTATACGACACCATTACGGAGCCGTCAACACTCGCCTTCTTGCCTACAATAAGGTTTGTACAAGCCTCTGCCTCGGCGAACGAAAGCGCGAGGAGCGAAGGAAGCGCCACGCGAAGTATCTTATTAAGAATTTTCATGATTATAAGATTTTGTTGTTGGGGGTAGGAAGAGATTATTAGCAAGCCTTGAAGCTCATATCAAGTCCCTTCACAGAGTGTGTGAGGGCACCCACGCTAATAAAGTCGACGCCACATTCTGCATAGTCGCGGATTGTGTCGAAAGTGATGCCGCCGCTTGATTCTGTCTCGAAGCGTCCAGCCACCATCTCTACGGCCTTGCGTGTGTCGGCAACAGAGAAGTTGTCGAGCATGATACGGTTGATGCCACCGCATTCCATAGCCTGACGAAGCTCGTCGAAGTTGCGCACCTCAATCTCAATCTTGAGGTCAAGTCCCTTCTCACGCAGATATTCGTGGCAACGGTTGATGGCGTTTGCGATGCCTCCTGCGAAATCGACGTGGTTGTCCTTGAGAAGAATCATGTCGAAAAGTCCGATACGATGGTTCATGCCGCCGCCAATCTTCACAGCCTGCTTCTCGAGCATGCGCATACCAGGAGTGGTCTTACGAGTGTCGAGGACGTGAGTGTTGGTGCCCTTGAGACGCTCCACGTACTTGTTGGTCATAGTGGCGATGCCACTCATGCGCTGCATGATGTTGAGCATAAGGCGCTCTGTCTGAAGGAGCGAGCGCACCTTACCGCTAACCACCATGGCGATGTCGCCCTTACGAACGTGTGCTCCGTCGCCGATGAGCACTTCCACCTTCATCTCAGGGTCGAAGCGTGCGAATACACGCTTTGCCACTTCCACTCCGGCAAGGATGCCGTCCTCCTTGATTAGGAGATGAGACTTGCCCATGGCTGTCTCGGGAATGCAACATAATGTGGTGTGGTCACCATCGCCGATATCCTCAGCAAAAGCGAGGTCGATAAGGCGATCTTCAAGTTCGTTTACACTAAGCATAATAATATGAATGTATTAAAATTAATGGTTTAGTATTTTTATTCTTTTATGATTTCACCATCGCGATATGCCATAAGGATACCATTTTCTTGGCGTAACTCGATGATGCCACCGAACCACTCCGTAAAGGGTGTCTCGTGTGTCAAGGGACGTAGGGCTGTCACCTCCTCTCCTTGTACGTCTACGCATGCCTGACGCATCTCCTTACCGTCCGTGAGTACAACTATGCTTGCTGCTACGTGTCTCATGAAGCCTAAGGATTTGCGCCTGGTCTTCGTAGGCGATTCTGTACTGGCTTTATGCTGTCAGGATTAACCTTAAGAAGCGAGTCGCCACTTGCTCCCTGCGTTGGAGCAGGCTCTGCCACATGCATTCTGACGAGTCTGATGTTGCTCACGATAAGAAGTTTGAGAGTGGAAGCTGATGTGGCGTCCGACGACGTACCCTTATTGATAAGCCAGAATCCGCGAACAGACTTGATGCGCTTGTGTGACGTGTTGTTAATCTGAAGATGATAATGCGAGGATGACGTTATCTGATTGGTGGCATACTCCACGCTGTCGCCTTCGTATGTGACAGCCATTACGGCGCAAGCGTCACGCATACCGTCCTGGAAGATATACTGAGCGTCGAAGTCGAGCATAAGTCGGTCTCCGGCATAATATGACGTATCTGCCTTCAAAGCGAAATCGTAGGTATTGGCAGCCACGTATGGCGTAAGGATGAAGTGTGAAGCCTCGTGCCAAAGATTGGTGGTGTCAGAGCCTGAGAGGTCAGCAAAGCCTCCATATCCTCCACCGCCAAGCGAAGCCAGACGGTCGTTAAGGCGTTCGGTAAGGCGCTTATATACATCCTCGAACATCTGTGTGTGACGCTCATAATATACAAGCGACGAGTCGAACTCCGCCTCCGTCACCTTATACTTGGCAAGGATATTGGCCTTATACGCCCTCAAGGCTATGGTGTCGCCTGGAGTGGAGATGGTGGTGACACCATCTGCAAGATGATAGTCGTAAAGTATCTCCGCCATTACATCTGGCTGGATGTATTGTCTCGGAATGGAGGGCTTACATCCGACCGTAGCAAGGACGGATGCCACGAAGGCAAGGATGATGAGAATATGTTTCATTAATATACGTTTTACTCCTGAGTTTTCCACACCTTACCCATCACCTCCAGTTCTGCGCGATAGAAGATGAGGAGCAGCACGACGCCAACGCTTATGCAAGCATCGGCAAAGTTGAACACGGGCGAGAAGAACACAAATTCCTGACCTCCGCACATAGGCATCCAGTCGGGCCATGTGGTCTGGATTATCGGGAAATAGAACATGTCTACCACCTTGCCATGCAGGAACCCTGAATAGCCCTCGCCGAAGGATGTGAATGAAGCTATGCTGAATGGCGTGGAAGCCTCGAATATGAGACCATAAAAGAGACAGTCGATAAGATTACCGGCTGCTCCTGCCAATACCATTGAAAGGCAGGTTATGTATCCCAAGCTTCTGCCACTTCGTATAACCTTATACAGGAAGACAGAGATTAAGCCTATGGCAACCATGCGGAAGAGGCTGAGCACAAGTTTATTGATGAAAGTCATACCGTAAGCCATGCCGTTGTTCTCGATAAACTCGATGTAGAACCAGTCTGTAACGTGTATGGCTTCGCCTAAGGACATGTGCGTCTTCACCCAAATCTTAATGATCTGGTCGATAATGAGGATGGCGAAGACCAGAGCCGTCGCCATCCATCCCCAATGGGTGTTACTGCGTTTTGCTTCCGCCATTACTTCTTCCTCGCATTTTTAGACGCTACGCTGAGTGTGGCATGAGGAACGATGCGAAGACGCTCCTTCGGAATCAGCTCGCCTGTCATACGGTCGATGCCGTATGTCTTGTTCTCAATACGCACCAAGGCTGCCTCAAGTCCCTGAATGAACTTCTGCTGACGGCCTGCCATCTGTGCAATCTCTTCTTTCGACTGTGAGGCGCTTCCCTCTTCGAGGGCCTTGTATGTGGGCGATGTGTCGTCCACTCCGTTATTGTCAGAATTGTTGAGCTGCCCCATCATGATGCTCAGCTCACGGCGTGCGAGAGCCAGCTTGTCGTTGATGATCTGACGGAACTCCTCGAGTTCCTCATCAGAATAGCGTGTTTTTTCTGCCATAGACTTGTTTTTGTTAGATTAATGAATAAGTTTCGCATGCTTTCTTGGGGCATGCGAAACTTATATCTGAGTTAGTAAGATTTTAGTTCTTCTCTACAGTAATGTTGAGTGTGAAGCCGTCGAACTCTACCGGAGCGCCATCGTTGGCAGCTACGATAATATCGTCGGCAAGCACCTGACCCTTGATGTAGTCTGCGAAGGCATCTACGGCAGCGTCAGTCTCTTCGTTAGGAGCGAGTGTCACACGGATGCGGTCCGTAATCTCCAGTCCGCTATCCTTACGGATGTTCTGGATGCGGTTGATAAGCTCGCGTGCCATACCCTCCTTCTTGAGTTCGGGAGTGAGCTCCACCTCAAGCGCAACAGTAAGATTGCCGTCGTTTGAAACGAGCCATCCTGGGATATCCTCAGAGATAATCTCCACGTCAGTTACGTCTACGAGAGCCTCCTGACCTTCCACATTGAGTGTGATGCTTCCTGCCTTCTCGAAGGCGGCAATCTGATCCTGATCAAGGGCAGACATCTGAGCGGCAACGCCCTTCATAAGCTTGCCGAACTTCTTACCCATAACCCTAAAGTTACACTTTACCTTCTTGACGAGAATACCCTGACCCTCAATGAAGTTCACCTCCTTGACATTCACCTCGTTGCGGAGCAAATCGGCTACAGCCTCGATGTGTGCCTTCTGGGTAGCGTCCACGGCAGGAATCATAATCTGCTGCAGCGGCTGACGCACCTTGATATTCACCTTACGACGCAGGGCGAGCACCATAGACGTAATCTTCTGTGCGATAGCCATACGCTCCTCAAGGTCGTGGTCGATGGCTGAAGCGTCAGCCACGGGATACTTGTCGAGGTGTACGCTCTCAAGCTCGCCGCCAAGGTCGTGATAGAGCTCGTCAGCATAGAACGGAGCGAACGGAGCGAGAAGCTTTGCCACGGTCATGAGGCAGGTATAGAGAGTCTGGTAAGCACTAAGCTTGTCCTCACTCATCTCCTTACCCCAGAAACGCTTACGGTTGAGACGTACGTACCAGTTAGAGAGGTCGTCATTTACGAAAGCGTCGATAAGGCGGCCTGCACGTGTTGGGTCGTAAGACGAAAGCTCACGGTCTACACCAATCACGAGGGTATTGAGTGAAGAGAGAATCCATCTGTCGATCTCCGGGCGCTTAGCCAGCTCCACCTGCGGAGTCTTTGCGTCAAAGCCGTCCACATTAGCGTAGAGGGCGAAGAAGCTGTATGTATTATAGAGCGTACCGAAGAACTTGCGACGTGTCTCGTCCACACCATTCGGGTCGAACTTGAGGTTGTCCCACGGCTCGCTATTGGTCATCATATAGAAGCGTACGGGGTCGGCTCCGTACTTGTCAATCATCTCGAAAGGATTGGTGACATTGCCCACGTGCTTACTCATCTTGTTGCCCTTAGCGTCGAGCACAAGTCCGGTAGAGATAACGTTCTTGAATGCTACGCTATCGAACACCATAGTGGCGATGGCATGGAGTGTGAAGAACCATCCACGTGTCTGGTCGACGCCCTCGTTGATGAAGTCGGCGGGATAGAACTTAGGCGGGATGGCTGTTCCCTCGTATGTGCTATGGATAAGCGCCTGACGGTCTTCCTCTGTGCCGCGTGCCATCTCTCCCTCGAACGGATAGTGGAGCTGTGCGTAAGGCATCGAACCTGAATCGAACCATACGTCTATCAGGTCGGTCTCACGATACATAGGCTTGCCTTCGTCGTTCACGAGGACGATATTGTCCACGTAAGGACGATGGAGGTCCACCTTGTCATAGTTCGCCTGGCTGTAGTCGCCCGGTACGAAGCCCTTGTCCTTGAGCGGGTTGCTTGACATTACGCCAGCAGCTACGGCCTTCTCTATTTCTGCATAGAGTTCCTCAAGGCTACCGATGCACTTCTCGCCACGGTCTGCGTCACGCCAGATAGGAAGCGGAGTGCCCCAGAAACGTGAGCGTGAGAGGTTCCAGTCGTTGAGGTTCTCCAACCAGTTGCCGAAGCGTCCCGTACCTGTGCTCTCGGGCTGCCAGTTGATGGTCTTGTTGAGTTCCACCATACGCTCCTTAGAAGCTGTATCCTTGATAAACCAGCTGTCAAGCGGATAGTAGAGAATCGGCTTGTCCGTACGCCAGCAATGAGGATAGTTGTGTACGTGCTTCTCGCTCTTGAATGCCTTGCCCTCCTGCTTCAGCTCGTAGCAAAGCACGATGTTGAGGTCTTCAGCCTTTTCTGAAGCAGCCTTGTCCCAAACGCCGTCCACGTTAAACTTCGGGTCGTATGCGTTCTTTACGTAGTCGCCGGCATGATGGCCGTATGCCTCCTTGTCCACGCAAGCTGCCACGAAGTTGTTGTCGAGTTCCTCTATAGAGTAGAACTTACCCTGGAGGTCAACCATAGGACGTGTTTCGCCCTTCTTATTAATAAGGTAAAGAGCAGGGATGTTGGCGTCCTTTGCCACCTTGGCGTCATCAGCACCGAAGGTAGGAGCGATGTGTACGATACCCGTACCGTCGTCCGTAGTTACGTAGTCGCCGAGGATTACGCGGAATGCCTCTTCCTCCATCTCCACAAACTTGTCGCGTCCGTCCTCAGAAGTAAATACCTTTTCAGGATGAGCTGCTGCATATTCTGTTACGAATGCGGGAGCGAAGTCGTCCAGTTTCTCGCAAGGCTTCACCCACGGCATGAGCTGCTCGTAGTGCAGACCCTCAAGCTCCGTACCCTTCATGTGGTCAACCACGCGCCACGGGCACACCTTCTTGTCCTTGTCGAACGGCAGAAGGTCGCCCTCCTTGCATTCCTGGTCTGCCTTGAGGTAAGAACCCACGAGAGGCTCAGCCATAACGAGCGTCATCGGCTCGCCGTTGTAGAGGTTGTATGTCTCGATGGCCACATAGTCAATCTTCGGGCCAACGCAGAGTGCCACGTTAGAAGGCAGGGTCCACGGAGTTGTGGTCCATGCGATAAAGTAAGGCTTGCCACACTTTGTCCATTCTGCCTTAGGATCCTTGATGAGGAACTGGGCTGTGGTGGTGAGGTCCTTCACGTCACGATAACAACCAGGCTGATTTAGCTCGTGCGAGCTAAGACCCGTACCTGCACCCGGCGAATACGGCTGGATGGTATAGCCCTTATAGAGCAGACCCTTGTTGTAGAGCTGCTTGAGGAGCCACCAAAGAGTCTCGATATACTTGTTGTCGTATGTGATATAGGGATGGTCGAGGTCAACGAAGTAGCCCATGCGCTCTGTCAGCTCGCGCCACTCAGCCGTGAACTTCATGACGTTCTCACGGCAACGATGGTTGTATTCCTCAGTAGAGATATACTTCTCTGAAGCCTTGTTGTCGATGTCCTTCTTGGTAATTCCAAGCTCCTTCTCCACACCAAGCTCCACGGGAAGTCCGTGGGTGTCCCATCCAGCCTTGCGGTGAACCTGGAAACCCTTCATGGTCTTGTATCGGTTGAAAGTATCCTTAATGGAACGAGCCAGCACGTGGTGAATGCCGGGATGACCATTAGCAGATGGAGGTCCCTCGAAGAAGATAAACTGAGGGCAACCTTCACGCTCATCAATAGACTTGTGGAAGATGTCGTTCTTCTCCCACATTGACAGCACGTCGTTGTTGGTCTTAGTAAGATCAAGACCCTTATGCTCTACAAATTTGCTTGACATTGTATGTTTAAAATTAGAATTTCAATTAATAGCGTTACGTCCTCCGAAAACAAAAACCAGCGTTTCTGCTTCGGTGTACGTCCACATTGGCTGCAAAGGTAAAAAAAATCTATCTTTCTGCCAAATTTATGCAATTTCTTTTATTATAAGGACATTAAGACTAAATATACCGACAGACAGATATGTTAAGATTATAAAAATCAAAGGGCGTAAACTTGCTCCATTCAAATAAAAAATGTATCTTTGCAAAGATTTTCGGTATATTCGAAAACAAGAATTTAGAATTTCACGCCGTTAGAAAATTTTAGGTAAACAAAATGAGACAACTTAAGATTCAAAAGAGCATTACAAATCGTTCTAGTGAAGCATTGGACAAGTACCTTGTTGAGATAGGACGTGCTCCCCTGATTTCCATCGACGAAGAGATAGAGTTGGCACAGAAAATCAAGAAGGGCGGTCCGGAAGGAGAACGCGCTAAAGACAAACTCGTAACCGCTAACCTCCGCTTCGTCGTTTCTGTAGCTAAGCAATACCAGCACCAAGGACTTTCCCTTACCGACCTTATTGATGAGGGCAACATCGGACTGATAAAGGCCGCTCAGAAGTTTGACGAAACCCGTGGATTCAAATTCATCTCGTACGCTGTATGGTGGATTCGTCAGAGCATTCTTCAGGCCATCGCCGAGCAGAGCCGTATTGTGAGACTGCCACTCAATCAGGTTGGATCGCTTAACAAAATCAATCACGAAATCAACAAATTCGAGCAGGAGAACCAGCGCACCCCGTCTGTTTCGGAGCTTTCGGACGCTACGAAGATTGAGGAGGAGAAAATCGGACAGAGCCTTATGGCAGACGGTCATCATGTCAGCATCGACGCTCCTTTCCAGGACGGCGAGGACAACTGTATGCTGGACGTTATGCCGAGTGGTGATGACAGCCGTACTGACCGCCACGTCGACCATGAATCGATGGCGCTTGAGCTCAACTCCGTGCTCAACAAGGTGCTGAAGGACCGCGAGATAACAATCATCCGTGAATGCTTCGGCATAGGATGTCATGAGAAGGGTCTGGAGGAAATCGGCGACCAGCTCGGACTTACACGTGAGCGTGTACGCCAAATCAGAGAGAAGAGCATTGCCAAGCTGCGCGACAGCGGCAACGCCAAGATTCTGATGAAATACTTAGGATAAAATTAAATTTTAATTGTTGTGTAAGCGGCAAAGGCGTTAGCTTCCGAACCCATTGTCACTTACGTTATAAGCGCTGTAGGTCACAAAGACTTACAGCGCTTTTTTAGTTTCATTTCTGACCATCCAGTCCGTCCAGCATAATCGCCACAACGTAGTCTTCTATGCCGTTGCGAGAGAGGATGTCGCGGTCGTTTGCCATTTCGGTTTCCAGGGAAGGCGCCTCTCCTGCGGGGAATGCCGCCAAGTACCTGCCCATTCTTTCCTTTGCCTCCTTCACGTCGCCGACAATCCATTTCACGTAACCCGAATTCAGCAGGTCTGTCGGCAGGATGCGATCTCCTCCAGCAAGTGCCAAGAGTTTTTCGTATAGAGAGTCTGCCTCCTTCGGCTTACAGTCAGCCAGATACCCCCATGCCATAGCTCGCATTACGTTAAGGTCGGAGTCATGCTCATAATACAGTTTATATAACGTAGCCATTCCCTCCTTCACGTCCCCACTATTAACAAGCGCCAGTCCCAGATGGAGCTGATGACTGATGTTCTGCCCGTCCATAACGGTCAGCCTTGCATACTGCTTGGCAGCCTCGGCATAACGTCTGAGAAGGAAGAGCGAGTCTGCCATTCCCTTTATGGCAGCAGCGTCTTCCCCACCCTTCTCAAGGATGGAAGAGAAGATGTCACGCGCCTTCTCTATGTCACCAAGACGAAGGTATGAATGTGCAAGAAGTTTCTGCTCGTCGAGGGAAAGAGCGGCTGCGTCCCTGCATTCGCCTAACATATACGCCACAAGATCCGGACGCTTGCGCTTGAAAAGGAAACGTGAAAGCTGTGCTGGCTCGTCACCCTTCATGCCACGGAAGAAAGTGTTGGCGAAGAAGAATCCACGGAAAGCGCCTCCATCCTTCGCATCGAAAGGATTGGCGAAGATGCGGTTGGGATAAAGTTCGAAGAAACGATAGAGGTCCTGCAGATACATACGACGGACGTACATCGCCGACCCGCGGTCCACGTTGCTCATCTCTGGCATGGCTGTCACAGGCCCGTCGTTGCTCGCAAGCATCTCAAGGATGTTCGGCGGCAACTTCTCCACCACGGCTGACAACGAGAGGAAGAACGAATACTTGTCCGAATCGCAGAAAGGTCCGTTCATCAACATTCCCTTTATGCCGGGATATTTGCCGAGCATGGAAGCCCCGGAAAGGTCTGGATGATTCACCGTGAACGGCATAAACCAATTGCTTATCTTGCTGAAAAATCCGAAGCGCTTCATCTTTGAGAAGCCTCCGAAATATACGTCGCTACCCTTCTTCTGCATGTCCATAATCCTGGACATCTTGTCCTCTATTTCCTTTATAGATCGGTCGCGATCCTCCGAATTGAGGATGTCGTCTATGGTAGCATCGTCCTTCTCCACTATTCCGTTCTTCGTGATGTCCAACCGGCTCTCCTTGCTGAGCGTAGGAAGAATGTCGCGTTGTATCTCGTTGCTGTCCGTCCTGGCACTTGCCGAATAGCACAGCTGTATCTGCGTCTCCAGCAGTTCCTTACGTCTGTCGGCGTCCTCCATCATTCCGGTTATGGCGTTCTCCACCTCGCCGAACAACTTCTCCGAGCGCATGTCGGGCACGGTCAGCACCATTCCCACAAGCGCACGCTGGCGAAGCTGCTGCGAAGGATTGTACATATACACGTCATGCAAGAGCATCCATTTGTTCACGTCATACACCTGCATCAGGGAGAGCGTCACTCCGCTTACTATCAGCATGCCGTCGTTCTGGTCCACCGTTGGCGACGCCAACAGCTCAGCATATTCCGTGCGCATCTTGCTCGTCCATTGCCACGACACGAGGATGTGTCCGAAGAGAGCGTCCATATAGCGTTGGTGCTTGGCGTAGATGCCGGCAATGGCAGCCTCCTGACTGTCTCCTGAGAAAAGCGTCTGCATGGCAAGGTCCTGCACGAAGCCTTCCAACGACGCCTTTACCGACGCCACATCGCCCTCGCCCACGGTCTTCTCTGCCGCCTTGCGGCAATACGTCAGCACAGGATATTTACGAATGATTGACGAGAGACGCACATTATTATATAGTCTGTACGTACGCTTCAGCAGAGAAGCATACAGCTTTCCTCCGCTCGGATCACGTTGTCCCTGCGATAGACTGTCAGCCATGCGGTCATAGTCGTCACGCACGTCGTGCAGTTCGTCCAGAAACTCCGTTATGCCAAGATCCGCCATACGCGCTTCCAGCATGCTCAAAGCCTTACCCACACGTTGGTGGACAAGGATGGTCTGTTCTATTGTGGGCTTCATAAGAGAGGTCAGTCTTTTTTGTTGGCAGCATCGATGTCCGAGCTGCGAGGTTTGGTTATGCGGTTGAATCTCATGGAAGGTATCTTCTTCACGGTCTTAGCGTCCATCTTATAATACTTCTCCATAATATCCTGATAATGAGCCAGTCCGAAACGGTTGAGCGAGTCGCATGCGGCGTTGTAAGCCTTCTCCAGCTCCTTCACCTGTCCCTGTCTGCGCTTGTCCTTCATGACGTCGCCACGAAAGACAATCACGCCCATCCTCAGGTCGTCCTTACGCGTATCGAAGAGCACGGGAGCCGACATCGTACGTGCCACCGTAGCCAAAGGTTCGGTCAGCCACATGGCGTCCATCTCGTTATTGCGCAACATATCCAGGCGGACGAAAACGTCGTTCACCTGCACCCTGAACACTATGGACGAAAGCTTCTGATTCTTTAGCGCCAAGTCCGTCAGACGATCCGTCACCGAATAACGAGTCATCGCCACCATCTTGTCGCCCAACTGGTCGATGCGCTTCAGACGCGCCTTAGGATTGGAGAGGAGCTGCCAATAGGCATTCGTCGATGTCAGATAGCTGACCTCCGTACCCTTACGCCTTATACGTTCCGTACGCACAAGGTCGCTCACCATTCCCTCCACGCTACGTCCCGTGAAAGCCGTGTCACAATCCATCTGGGCATGGAAGAAGCGCGGACGGAAGTCCAGCCGTGCCGTATCATACATCTCGCGTTCCTTCGCCACAAGCAATGGCATACAGTCAAGTGTAGGCAATACAGCCACGTGTAGCGCACGCAGGTCTTCCTGATGCAGCCTGTCGCGTTCCGCCTTCGTTATTCGTTTCTGCTCTTCATAAGACTTTCCGCATCCCACGAGAAGGCAAAGAGCAAGCATATATAATATGGATTTTTTCATAAAGCAAAAGTAACAATAAATTTTGTAACTACGAAAAATATCCTTACTTTTGTACATATGGCAAAAACAAGAACAGCATACGTATGCAGCAACTGCGGACAGGAGTCAGCCAAATGGATAGGCAAGTGTCCGAGTTGCGGCCAATGGAACACATTCAAGGAGATAAACTTAGGCTCCGCTTCGTCCGCGAAATCCTCGTCCGGACTCTTCACGCACACATCATCGTCAGCAGCCTCTCACAACCGTCCCATAAAGCTGAGCGAAATACCGGCGCAGGACGACAACCGCATCGACATGCACGATGCCGAGCTCAACCGTGTGTTAGGAGGTGGCCTGGTCGAGGGCAGCATCGTGCTGCTCGGAGGCGAACCGGGCATCGGAAAGAGCACTCTCACCCTGCAGACCGTCCTCAACATTCCCGACAAGCGCATACTCTACGTCAGCGGAGAGGAAAGCTCGCATCAGCTCAAGATGAGAGCCGAGCGTCTGCTGCGCGGCAGGGCTCACGATGCGACATCCGATCCTGACAATGTCAACATCCTTTGCGAGACTTCCCTTCAGAAAATATTGGAGAGCGCACGCGAAGTGGCACCCGAACTCCTGGTCATCGACTCCATACAGACTCTCTCCACCGAGGACGTGGAGAGCAGCCCCGGCAGCATCTCGCAGGTAAGGGAGTGCGCCGCCACCCTGCTCCGTTACGCCAAGACCACCGGCACACCCGTCATCCTTATCGGACACATCAATAAGGAGGGTACGCTCGCCGGACCCAAGATCCTTGAGCACATCGTCGACACGGTCATACAGTTCGAGGGCGACCAGCATTACATGTATCGCATCCTCCGGTCCATAAAGAACCGCTTCGGCAGCACATCCGAACTGGGCATCTACGAGATGCAGCAGACCGGACTCCGTCAGGTCACCAATCCTTCCGAACTGCTCCTCTCGCAAGACCACGAAGGACTCTCCGGCATAGCCATCAGCTCAGCCATCGAAGGCGTGCGCCCCTTCCTCGTGGAGACGCAGGCCCTTGTGTCCACAGCAGCTTACGGCACGCCGCAACGAGCCGCCACCGGATTCGACCAGCGACGCCTCAACATGCTCCTTGCCGTACTCGAGAAGCGCGTAGGATTTAAGCTCATCCAGAAAGACGTCTTCATCAATATTGCAGGAGGACTGAAGGTCACCGACCTCGCCATGGACCTAAGCGTCATAGCCGCCGTACTCTCCAGCAACGTCGACACAGCCATTGAGCCGGGATGGTGCATGGCAGGCGAAGTGGGACTGAGCGGCGAGGTCAGACCCGTCAACCGCATAGAGCAAAGAATAGCCGAAGCCGAGAAGTTGGGATTCACGGACATCATCCTCCCGGCTTACAACGTCACAAGCATAAATCCAAAGAAATACAACATACGCATACACCCCGTAAAGAAAGTGGAAGAAGCGCTCAGAGTGTTGTTCGGATAATTCCTAAATCATCTCTTGTCCGCGCCCCACATCATCTTCTCCCGCAACGACGCGAAGTAGCGTCTGTGGTTGGGCTTTACGATGCGCGTGATAAACGGCGCCTTCGATATGGTCACAGTCGAGCCCTCGTGCATCGTATAGCTCCTGCCGTCCACAGCCACCAGATAATTGTGTGACCGGCTCTCCACCTCCAGCCTCACCACCGAGCTGTCGCTTATCACTATCGGCCTGATATTTAGGCTATGCGGGGCCACAGGTGTCAGACACAGCGTGCGCGTCTGCGGCACGATTATCGGTCCGCCGTTGGAAAGCGAGTAAGCCGTCGAACCCGTCGGCGTCGTCACAATAAGGCCGTCAGCCTGATAGTTGACGAGGAAGCTGCCGTCCACATGCGTGCGGATGCTTATCATCGAAGCCACGTCACGCTTCAGCACGGCAATGTCGTTAAGCGCGTAATGACAACCCTCGAAGTCGCCGCCCTCCGTCGTAATCCGGATGGCAGTATGCTCCTCAATGTTATAGTTGCCTTTTAGCACGGCGTCCAGCGCCTCCTCCACCTCGTCAGGCAGCACGTCAGCCAGAAAGCCCAGACGTCCCATATTGATGCCCACAAGCGGAATCTGCTTCTCCCCCACTCTCACGGCCGACTGCAGGAAAGTGCCGTCACCACCCATCGACAAGACATAGTCAGCCTCAAAGTCGTCACCCTCAAACGTAGCGTATTTCCCCAAGTCAAGGTCATGGTTCTCCTGAAGGAAATCATAAAACGAACGGTCGAACTCCACCTGGCATCCCTGCTTCTCAAGGAAAGCCAGAACGCGGAATATGGAATGCGACTTGCGGGGTTGGAAGGAATTGCCGAAAACGGCAAACCGAAGATTCTGTCTTGTCATATATATTATGATGTCTATAAAAAGTGTATCGTGAAAATATTAAAAACACGACTGCAAATGTAATGATTTTTTTTCAATAACCTTTTATTATTACGGATTTATATGATTAGTCCTACGCTCACGATGTAGCACGTTCTGCATGTCGAATACCACCTGTGGATGCTTCTCTGCCACATTCTCTTCCACCCATTGTGCGGAAGCAAGGCAGTCCTCGCTGTCTGGAGCCGCGCTCTTAGGCATGCGTGCTCCGATGAGAGAGGCGAAGGAGCGCATATAGTCAATCTGTGAGGTAAGAGCTTCTGATGTCTGACCGTCCTTCACCTTTACCGGCCAGCAGACTATCTGCGGGACAGCCGTACCTCCTTCGAAGGCGCTATACTTATTGCCACGCCACGGTCCGGAAGGCTTGTGGCCGTTAAGGAGTTCCTCTGCACGGTCCTGATAGCCGTCGTCCACAACAGGGCCATTGTCGCTTGTGAGGAGTATGATGGTGTTGTCAGCTATACCGAGACGTTCGAGCGTAGCCATAATCTGACCCACGGACCAGTCGAACTGTACGATGGCATCGCCACGGAGTCCCATGCAGCGGTCTTTGCTGACTTTCTTCTGCAAACTTAGAGCTGATTCTGTTCGATTATTCCAGCGATATTGACTATATTTGCATCACCTAATATTGGGTGACGCAATGACGAAGTCTGGAAAAAGGACATATTGCAAGTCGCTAACAATCTTCTGTACCTAAATATAGCAAAAATGAAACATCCATATAAAGAATATGAGACATCCGAGCTTTGGGATGTTGTAAAATCATCAATAGAAGATTTAGTTGAGAACAATGATATTGAGCTTTCTACTCCGATAGAGTATGTCGTAGGTTATATTTGCAAAAAATATATCTTCAACTGATATAAGTAGTGGAGAAAAGTCGCCCAAATAGAGCATTTTCCACTCTCTTATATATCAGAAAATATTGATTTCTTCTTAACTGAATAAGGAATATGTCTATTCCTATATTTATCTCGTAGTTCTTTATTCATACCTTTATTTGCGAGGTCGTCTGTATAATTGAACTTGTATGCTTTGTATTTTTCATCATTATCCTTGACGATAGTTCCATCTGAAGCTATGTGATAATGGTAAGTATGAAAATAATTGTCAATATTAGTTTCTCTTGTTTTATTATTAATCCAATAGCAATATTCAAATGTAGTTAAATATAGGTCGTTTGATCTATTATATATCCATTTGCACATTGGCACAGTGTCTTTTGGCACATTACGGGTGCCATAATAATTGAAAGGTACAAATACAGGTAATGAATCATTTATGCCTAAGTATAGGGCATCTTTTATTTCTCCATCTTTGCCGAAAGTAACAAGACATGACTCGTTTTGCTTATATTCAAAACCAACAGAGGTGACATTAAACACACATACAAGGATTCGGTTGTATGGCATAGTGGCACAAGCCAGACGCAATTGAACATCAT
>ERZ1035051.198-NODE-198-length-25681-cov-4.566963_pt1 | contig 25681 bp, 31 predicted proteins | sample MGYA00520586_ERZ1035051 | MGnify/ENA primary metagenome ERZ1035051 (study PRJEB33766, sample SAMN09781692) | gut metagenome | biome: gut microbiome | host: Homo sapiens | place: Madagascar | study: EMG produced TPA metagenomics assembly of the PRJNA485056 data set...
TATAAATCAAATATCTAAGATAATTGAGCACGAAGAAATCACGGTCGTACATACGCACCACAGAATGGCGGCGTTTTATGCAGCTATTGTAAAGAAAAGACACAATTTTATCCTTATCAACACATCACATAATACGTTTTATAATAATAAACGTATCACACAATTTGCGTATAGAAATGCCAAGTTGATTGCGTGTGGTGAAATGGTAAAGAAAAACTTAGTAGATTATTTTGGCTTTAATGCTTCACAAGTTACGGTTATACATAATGCAATCGAAAAGTTTGATGATGAAGTAGTAGTGGATAAAACCTTAAAAAAATTAAAAGAAGATGGATTTTATCTCGTAGGTAATGTCGGACGCTTTGCCGAGCAAAAAGGAATGGAATATTTTATTAAGTCTTATCCACTGATTAAAAAGAAGACAGATAGAATTAAGTATATTCTTATCGGCGATGGTGTTGATCGTGAAAAACTTGAGTCGTTGGTGAATCAGCTTGGAATTCAGGAAGAGGTGATTTTTCTCGGATTCCGAAGAGATGTGCAAAATGTTCTTTCGCAAGTTGATTTGCTAGTGCTCAGTTCTTTGTGGGAAGGTCTGCCATTGACACCAATTGAAGGCTTTTCCGTAGGCAAGACCGTTGTGGCTACGGCAGTAGACGGTACAGTTGAAGTAGTTGACGACAGCAAGAATGGATATCTTATTCCAGCAAAAAATAGCGAGAAAATCGCAGAAAAAGTGCTGTATCTGTTTGAGCATCCAGAGACTCAAAAGCAATTGGAAAGAGAAGCATATCGTACATTTCAAAATGAGTTCAGCTATGAAAAATTTTCAGAGAAAGTACTCAATTATTATGAGAAATGCTAAAGAGGGCAGAACAAAATGGAAAATAATCAGGATAATGTATCTATCAATAGGACAATGAGCAAACCTGTAAAATGTGTTTATTATGCGATTGTTTTATTCGGTAATGTCGTTGTCAATAAAATACCTAGTCGACACATAAGAAAATGGTTTTATCAAATGCTGGGTGCTAAAATTGGAAAGAGAAGTACAATTTGTCGTCGAGCAGATATACTTTTTCCGAAAGGATTAAATCTTGCGGATGGTGTATCCATCGGATGGTTTGTCGATTTAGATGCAAGGGGTGGCATTTATATTGACCATGATACAAACATTTCAAGTCATACAACTTTTATTACGGGCAGTCATGATATTGATGACCCTAAATTTAAAGCTTCCTTTAAACCGATTCATATCGGGCATCATTGTTGGATAGGCACGGGGGCAACTGTTTTACAAGATGTTACAATTGGAGATGGTGCTATAGTTGCGGCAGGAGCTGTGGTAACGAAAGATATTCCTCCATATGAGGTATGGGGAGGAGTTCCGGCAAAATTCATTCGAAAAAGAGGCTGTACTGATTTTGATTATATAATGCATGGCTCTCCATTTTTACATTGAGAAAGAGGAAAGTTATTATGAAAAAGAATATTATGGTTGTGGTTTCAGATTTATCTGGCGGAGGAGCAGAAAGAGTTGCAACGAATTTGGCAAGCTCACTGGCAAAAACAGAAAATGTAATATTAGTTGTTGAACATATTAACAATAACACATATGGATCAACAGTGGAAACAATCGATTTAAAAATGCCAAAAGACAAAGGAAAATTGAAAGTTTTTTGGCATTTGGAATTGGCAAAAAGACTCAAAAAGGTAAAAAAAGAGCGCAACATTACACATTGTATATGCTTCTTACAGGAAGCTGCGTTAGCAAGTGTTCTTTCTAAATGTGGAGAGAAAGTATATGTCTCAGTTCGAAACAAATTATCTTCTGAATTGAATCCAATTTTAAAGATGAAAGAAAGGTTCACATTTAGACATACTGATTGTATAATTGCCTTGTCAAAAATGGTGCGAGAAGATTTAATTGAACATTTCGGAGTAAAACAGGATAAAGTTGTTGCAATTTATAATCCGTGTTATGTTGAAACCATCAAGGATAAAATACAAGGTGAGAAGCTTCCAGATGATGATGAACAGTTCTTTATAAATAACAAAGGAAATATTGTATTGACTGCAGGACGCCTTGTTGATCAAAAGGGACAATGGCATTTAATAAGAGCTTTTTCAAGAGTAATTAATAAGCTGCCTGATGCAAAGCTTCTTATTTTAGGACAAGGCGGAAATAAGGACTATTTAGAACGCTTAATCAAAGATTATAAATTAGAGGATAGTATTAAATTATTAGGATATAAGTCTAATCCATATATCTATATGGTGCGCTCGGACATATTTGCATTTTCATCAGTGTATGAGGGACTTGGTAATATTCTGGTTGAATGTATGGCTTGTGGTCTGCCAGTTGTTTCTGCCGACTATAAATATGGCGCAAAAGAATTACTGGCACCTGATATGGATTTGAAAACAGAAATTCATGAAGTAACATATGGTGAATATGGCATCTTGGTTCCAGAAATGGACGATAAAAAATATGAAGCAAAAGATGAACTGACAAATGCAGAAATAATGCTGGCAGATGCAATTATTGAAATGCTTCAGAATAAGGAACAGCGTAACGATTATAAACAAAGAATAATGAAGAGAGCCGCAGACTTTGATCCAGGTAAGATAACACAGGAGTGGCTAGATATTCTTTAAAACCTAGAGGGCGCAAGGAATGGTAAAACTGAAATCTGTGATACGAAAAATAAAAATTAAACTTTGCTCGAATGAGCAGTTTATAAAAATGTTGAGAAAAGAAGGAATGACAATTGGAAAAGGCTGTAATATTGCAAAGACGATTGTCATTGGTGATGAACCGTATTTGGTTTCTATAGGTGATAATGTTAGGTTGACACATAATGTCCAACTAATAACACATGATGGTAGTATATGGACCTTAAGAAAATTGGGGCTTGTTGATAAAGAGTCTGTTCTATACGGTCGAATTGTGATTGGTGATAATTGCAATATAGGATGGAATGCGATGATTCTCCCTAATGTCACTATCGGAGATAATTGCATTATTGCAGCAAATTCTGTAGTGACGAAAAATGTTCCGGCTAATTCTGTCGTAGCAGGTGTACCAGCTAGAGTCGTTGAAAACATTGATGTGTACTATAAAAAGCATAAGGATGATTTACTGCCGACATATTCGATGAGCAAATCACAGAAAATACAGCTAATAAAGGAACAAAAGTCGGATTGGTTCGGGGGGGGGGTATAAGTATCATGCTGCGACAATTTTTTCATAGAACAAAGAGACGAAAAGATTATGAGGTTAAATGTATAATAGAGGTGGCGGCATGAAGAAAACAGCATTATATCCCTATGAGCATTCAAGTAATCCCTATATTGGGATGATAAAAACGGCAATCGAATCAAATGGATACGAAGTAGTTCCGATGAAATCACTTTTCGGGAGTCACAGTTTAGCAAAAGAGGTACAGGTAATTACCTTAAATTGGTTTGATGCTGTTCCTGACTATCCTCTGCCAAAGCTCTTGCCGTATTTAGTGAGAAATATTGCAAGAATTTATTACTTTAAAGCAAAGCACATAAAAATTATTCACACGTTCCATAATATGCTGCCGCATGATACGAAACATCCTGTACTTAGTAGCTATATTATAAAGTTCATGTGTAATCATGCAGATAGAGTAGCAGTACTATGCGATTATTCTAAAACCGCATTAAAACTGTACATGACGGACGAAGATATTGCACAAAAAGTAAGGGTCGTATATCATCCCACATATGATGGAATATATCCAACTCAGGAAGTAAACATTCCAGAACTTTCGAATGATTCCAATAAAATGCATGTTTTGTTTGTGGGAAATATTCGACCATATAAAAATATCGAGATGATCTTGAAAATTGCTGAAGATTATAAAGAAAAGAATGTTGAGTTTACAATTGCAGGAAAGCCAATATCTGAGGAATATGCAACTCAAATTAGAAAACTCGGAGTAAAAGCGGGAAATGTAAATCTCATACCTAGATTTATAAAAGATGAAGAAATGACATCGTTATACCAATGGGCCGATATTGTTTTTTTACCATTATCTGAAAAAAGCAGTTTGAATTCCGGAAGTGCAATGCTTTCAATTACATTCAAGAAGACACTTGTAGCTACCTTGGTTGGAACACTTATGGACTTCCCACAGGATTCAATGTTTACATACCGGTATGATAATGAGGAAGAACATTATCAGGCAGCTTCAGTAGCTTTTGAACGTGCTTTTCAGACATGGCAAAGTAATCATTCAAATTTACGTGATATGGGTGAGCAGTTATATCTGTATGCACAGAAGAAATTTTCGTTACCAGAGGTTGCCAAGAGGTATGGACTAATATATTCAGAATTAGAGAATTAAAGATTATGTCTGTGATTCTGGAAATACGATAAGATGGGAGAAATCATGACGCAGAATAAATCTTATGATGCAAATACACTTTTTGCAGCGATAGCAATCATTCCATTTCTAGTACCCAATGGATTACAGACATTTTCGTTTATGAGAATAGTTTATGATTTGAAGTATTTGAGCTTTATAATCATAGCTTTGTTGACTTTTGGAAATGGAAAAATAAGAAGAAAAGGTAATGACTTGATTTTAGCTATCATTTCTTTTTCTTTAATTATGATTGTTATATCCGCATTACAGAAAACAAACGTAGCTGATGCGGTAACACGTATGTTTAATCTTTTGTTTCCGGTTCTTTGGATCAATTATATGTTAAAACGGTGCGAAAGAAAGACTTTGAGAGGACTTATCATATATTATGCGATATTATCTATAATAAATTGTGGGATAATATTGGTGAATCCAGAGGGAATTATAGCAACTCAATCAAGTAATAAAACTTTTCTAATTGGAATAGATAACAAGATGGTATTTACGCTTTTGCCTATTCTTGGAATTTCTATTTTTTATATTGAAAAATTCTTGCCATCAAGGAATCGGAAAAGAAATATTGCGATTGCCACGGTTATATTTGCATCAAGCCTTTTGGCAGCATGGGCGGCAAATGGTATGATGGCTGTTTTGGTTATGCTTTTTTTACTTTATTTTGACAAAAAAGGTTTTGAAAAATTTCTAAATTTACGTAATGGCGTAATAGCTATTGGTGTGATTTGTTTCTTGGTTGTATTTTCAAACTTTTTCTCTCAAGGAATTTTTGCTGAGTTTATTACCAATGTGTTGCATAAGGATGTAACATTTTCGGGAAGATCAGTTCTGTGGGCCCAAACATTAAAACTGGTTTATCAATCACCTATATACGGTTATGGCATAGGATCAGATGTTTCTAACAGTTTTTATTTTTGGTCGAAGGGTGAAATTATTTCTGGTTTTAGTACGCATAATGGATACTTGAGAATCTTATTAGAGGGTGGAATCATAGCATTGGCTTCGTATGTTATGATTTATGTTGTTCTATATAAATCCTGTAAATCGATTTGGAATCAAAATAGAGGCATTCGAGTCTTGACGTACTGCACATTGGGGCTGTTATTGACATTTGTTTTTGAAGCGGAGTTTTATAGTACATCGATGCTATTTGTTTTAGGAATGATTTCTTATTATTCGCAAAATGATGGCTTGAAATATTCAATAGGTGACTATGTTGAAAAGGAGAACAGTTTTAGATGAAAATTAAAAGAATGCTAATTGTATTGTTAAGCCTTCCTAAAACACTTTATGTCAATTTAAAACTATTCGGTTTAAGCGGACTGCGTTGCCCGATGCTGATAAGTTTTGATACAAAACTTGCACATCTGGAAAAGGGTTGTGTAAAACTCCAGAAGCCTTCATTTGCCTGTGTTAAAATTGGCTTTGATGGCACAAAGGGCATAGTTCCAGTAAAATCGGGGGGGGGGGGAATCTTGAAATTAGAAAGGGCTCTCAGGTTGAATTTATGGGAAAAGCCAATTTTAAACATGGAAACAGCATAAGGGTTGGTGGTCACTTTTGTGTAGGTGATGGCTTTGACTCAAATGTAAATTGCTTCTTTTCGTGTAACCATGAGATAATTATAGGTGCGGATTGCCTACTTGGTTGGAATGTAAATATTCGAGATAGTGATAATCATATGGTTCTAGTTGATGGAATAAAATCCCCAACTGAGAAATCGGTGGTTATAGGAGATCATGTATGGCTTTGTTCGTATGTAGATATACTTAAAGGGGTTAGAATTCCAAATGAGAGTATTGTTGCATATCGAGCATGTGTGACACGTTCTTTTGATGAGAGCAAAATTTTGATTGGCGGTGTGGGAGGAAGAATTCTGAAGCACAATGTTGAATGGGCGCATTGATAAAAATAGGTCACTCCCGACTGACACCGAATAAAGATAGGAGGATACTTGCGATATATGGAAAAAAGAAGGAGTGACAGCAAAGCCATTTTATTAAATATAATATGGGCTGTGTTGGCTATATTGGTTAAGTATGCCATCAATTTCTTGACGACACCATATGTTACTAATAATATTGGTGTGGAAGCATACGGTTTTGTGTCGTTAGCAAATACATTTACATCTTATATTGATTTGATATCTATTGCGTTGAATTCGTTTGCAAGTAGGTATATCGCGATTGCTTATCACCAGAATGATTTAAAAAAGGCAGAACAGCTTTACAGTTCTGTGATCGTTGCAGACTGCGTGTTATCGCTTCTTGTATTTGTTCCGTCTCTTTTTATTATAAGACTTCTAGAAAAGTTTCTTAATATACCTGATTTACTAGTTAACGATGTAAAAATATTATTTATAGTTGTTCTGATAAAGTATTTGCTTACTGTAATGCAAACGGCATTTAATGTCTCTACTTTTATAAAAAACCGTTTGGATTTATCCGAAAGGCAGAAAACCACATCAACATTTATTCAAGGTGCAGTACTGCTTGTTTTATGCGTTGCACTTGCACCGAAGGTTTGGTATGTCGGAATTGCTGCAATGGTTTCTGCTGCATACCTTCTTTTGGTAAACATTCGAAATGCGCATAGGCTAACTCCAGAATTAAAATATGATGCGAAAAAATTCTCCATCGATTCGGTCAAAGAACTGGTTTCGTCTGGTATTTGGAATTCAATTAATAATCTTGGAAATGTCTTGAATAGTGGTTTGGATTTAATAATAACAAATCTTATGTTAACAGCAACAGCGATGGGACAAATATCGGTAGCTAAGAATTTGGCAACGATTTGTTATACCTTGGTGGGAACCATTGCGAATGCTTTTAAACCTCTTCAAACTCGTTACTATGCTGAAGGAAATACTGAGTTGCTAGTTTCTTCTCTGAAACGTTCAATGAAGATCACTGGCTTGGTTTGTGGCTTATTAATTGCCGGTTTCTTTTCGTATGGTACACCATTTTTACGACTGTGGTTGACGGATTCACAAAATATCAGCTTGATTTTTAAGATATCAATGATTGTGCTGTTTAGTGATATTGTTATTGGAGTAGTCAATCCGCTGTATTATGTATATACATTGACGAACAAATTAAGACTTCCTTGTTACATAACACTGGCAATGGGAACGGCAAATGTTATAGGAATGTATGTTCTGATTAAATATACTAGCTTAGGTGAATATGCGGTTGTTTTGACCACTATGGTTCTTAATTTAATTCATCTAATTGATGCACCAATTTATTCGGCTTATTGTTTAAAAATAAAAATCTCTACGTTTTATCCGGTTATTTTAAGACATCTGATAGCCTGTGTTGTTAACGTGATTCTTATTCGTGTACTTGCTGGCGTATTACCAGATCCTAGTAGCTGGCTTATCTTATGTGTAGACTGCCTTATTGTAGGAGTATGTGCACTTCTTGTTGAATTTATTGTTTTGTTTGATAGAAATGAAATAAGTGAATTTGCAAGAAAAGTGAAAAATAAGATAGCATAATATATAAGAGTATTAGTATGCGACAGCTGACAAAACCAACGACACTTGGTATGGCATGACCTACCACGAAGATGTCGCAGTGGTAAAGGACAGTTTCAAGAAAATGTTAGAAAAAGGTCTGTACAAGGCTGACTTGTTCTCTGATCTGTGATATACTGGGGCAAACGGGCCCTGATTCTGGGGCCACGGGGAACCGTGGCTCTCAGTCTATCGTCTCTTCGTCTTTTGTTCACCGGACCGTCCCGCAAAAGACTGTCAAAACAAGGCTTTGTGATATACTCAGGGCAGATAAGTTCCGTTTACTCCGTCCCACCCTATGTATACCTCTTTGGCATCTTCAAAATTGTTCCAGTCCAACCGTTGCCCGCAGCGGTCACAGAAGCTTTGATACTCACGCTCCATTGTGATCTTGCAACGTGGGCAGAGAGGATATGAGTACCGATCCCGGAAGATGTGTATTTCGGTAACAGTCATAGGAATGCGGTAGGTGGGCGACAAAAGCAAATCAAGGATGACCTCGGAAGCCTTTCGGCGAGTTGGCTTATCCATAGCATCCCATTCGTCATCCGTATACTCGAAACCAGCAATATATTTCATGTGATTTACACCTCCAAGAACATAATAGGAGGAAAACACATGAGATGGAAAGTATGTGGAAATAAAATAAGGCTGTGGGAAGATTCTCACAAGACTATGGTGAATGTCTCACAGCCTACGCTGCTCTATAAATAATCACACACCTCTCCGTGGTGGGCAGCAGGCAACGGTCTTATGATCGGCGAAGATGTGAAGGAAATGTAAGAATAAAGGAGATGGTAGAAGTGGAAGCGATGGAAGGAGAGTATTTGGAACTTGTTCAGAATTGTATTAACTATGCTAGAAGTTTCATGACATTGCCCGAATCTATTGAATCCTATTTTGAAGAATGTCCATCTGATAGATTTAAAACAATGGACAATGCCGCAGAGGGATGCGGAAATAAACTGTATTTTAATAAGCCGTGGTTTACAGGACAAGATAGATGGGAAAATCATAGAGTTGATATAGAATTCTTTATTTTTCATGAGCTTCGACACTTACATCAGCACTATGAAATTGCGTTGTTGGATGGCAATAATACTGAACATGAAGATATAAGTACCATTGTTTCATGGAAAAATGGTTTTACAAACTATACAAGAAACGAAGGCGGAAGTACACAGACTGTTAATCTGTCTCAAGAAGTAGAAATTGATGCAAATGCATACGCATTGTGTCTCAGCAACATGTTACATTTTTCTGATAATATAGAGCTTCGCTTTAGTGTACCACAAGAAGCAATGGATTTAGCAGAACCAAGATCACGACAGTATTATGAAAATCGACCAGAATTGAAAAGATGTATAGATAAATTGAAAAGAGATGCAGGGCAGCTCGCGTTAAGAAAACCAGAAAGAAATGAGCTGTGTCCTTGTGGTAGTGGAAAGAAGTTTAAGCGGTGTTGCATCGGAAAAGGAATATATGATTGATGTATCATATATATCCACACGCTGCTATACTTAAACCATAATAAAAAGAAAGAGGTTATCACCATGCCCAGAACGAAAGGTAGCAAAAATCGTCCCAAAACCAATACCACCAAAGACTACGCATCCCAGATTGCAGAAAAGCAGGAGACTATTGCATCTCTGAATACCGAGATCGCATTCATTCAGAAAACGATTGAAGAGCAGAAGAACACACTGAAAGAGAAGAAGACCGCTCTGAAGAAGGCCGAAAAAGAAGTAGCAACGCTGGAAGCGAAGAAGGCAAAGGCAGATGCTAAAGCCGCTGAAGAAGCGAAGAAGGCTGAAGCCGAGAGTGTGGTTAAGAAATTATTAGCCAGCGGCATGAGTGCGGATGAGATCCTTGAAAAACTGAAATAATATTTGCCGTGTGGACAAAAGGAACTCCAGGAGTTCACACGGTATATTTTGAGGGTCATTATATAGTTTATAACGAAAATAAAAGAAGAACAAAATTAAAAGAAATGGAGTGAAGAAAAAATGAACTTATCAAAATTACATCATATTGCAATCATCGTATCTGATTACGAAGCTGCCAAGGATTTTTATGTAAACAAATTGGGCTTCTCTGTTATTAGGGAAAACTATCGCCCGGAGCGTAAGGACTGGAAGCTGGATCTTCGTGTTAATGAACACACGGAACTGGAGATTTTCGCTGAGGAAAATCCTCCGAAGCGTGTGAACCGCCCGGAAGCCTGTGGGCTACGCCATCTTGCGTTCTGCGTGGATAGCGTGGAGCAGACGGTGAATGAGCTGGCGGAGGTAGGGATTGAATGTGAGCCAATCCGCGTGGATGATTACACCGGCAAGAAGATGACTTTCTTCCATGACCCGGATGGACTGCCGCTGGAGCTACATGAGTAAAATGAAGAAAACAAGAAAGCCCGGCAGCGGTCGGAAGAAGCTGAAGCCGGAGTACGATGCCGGAAAGAACCTAAAAGAGCAGATGGATGCTGCTGTGGCGCTTTATGGGGAGGACTGTTCACTCCAATCTATCGCAGATGCTATAGTTCTAAATCCTATTAAAGTTAGAAAGCTGCTCATCACGGCCGGTGTGTATGAATCAGATGTGGCGAAGAAGGTAAAAAACACTTTTGAAGAATACCGAGAAACACAAGACTACAAAACCTCCATACTCTCAACCGCAAAGGCGCTTAACCTTTCCAAAGCCTCCGTTACCTCGTATCTGCCTTATCAGAAAGGTGTATACTTCCCAAGTACTGCTGATAAAGAAAAAATTAGTGTTGGAGCAGAGCGGCAGCGGAGATACAGAGCAATGAAGCGGTGGAGGGCTGATCCGACAGAAGAAAACTTCTGGGGAGTGGTTCTGGCTTATGCTGGTGTGAAATTCAAAACTTACTCTGGTTTGCTATTTTTTTACGAAATTAAAAAAGGCAGGAACGGCGAGTACACGAAAGAACTGTGGATCGACAGACGGGAGAAGAGTAAAAGTCTGGCATGGAGTTCTGTGCTACTGGCACTGGGCAATATAAAAGGAGAAGTAGTTGAACGACCTAAAGCTCTGGGGGACATCCGGGGAGTGACTTACATTTATGGGATGTTCTATCGGTTTGGGCTGATCGATGTGCCAGATGAAGTGAAGGAAAAAATGGGGTGTCCGAAAGACCGCAAAAAATAGGTTGCTATGTGCAAAAGTCTACGGTAATATGTGCCGTAACTGAGGAGGTGAATCTCAGTTGGGAAGGACGGTAGCATTATAGAAAAATTGAAAGAAGTGCTGGAGGATTGTATTAAGAAAACGGAACCGGACTTCTACCCACCGGTGGAGAATCTGCTAGATCTGATCTACGAACATTACACGGAGAATAATCCAGTAGAGAAAAACACAGTTGCCGGGAAAGCAGCAAAGGCCAAGGAAAAAGAACTGGAAGAGTGGCTGCGGGGGCTGGATGGAATGAATAGGCTCGTAGATGACTATGTTGGAGATAAGATTCCGCTATGGGAAAAGATCATGGACCGGCAGGGGACAGTGTGCTGTGCATGGGAGAAGACCGCTTTTGAGGAAGGTCTGAAAGTCGGGATACGACTCATGATGGAAGTATATAGTTTGTGACGAAAATAAAATGAACTTCTGAAGTTCAAAAAAGCCCTCGCTTGTTACGGCGAGGGCGTGTGTTCTTATTGTTCGTGTCTTTCAGCTTTTTTCTTCTTCGGTGCGATTTTATGACCAGAGTAGATTGCCATGCCCATGCAGATCAGAGAGCCACAAGCGAAATACTTGTGAGCTTGCATCAGCTTCTTGCAGCCTGTGTAGAAGCACCCTGCCATGCAGGCAAGTGCGCCGAGTGACCAATATTTATGTGCTTTCATTTTGTGTGTCCTCCTTATCTTCTTTCCGTATTCTGAGCAGTTCCTCTATTTCCATTTTACTCGCTAAGCGCACCGCCGGCTTCTCTTTATAGGTTTGTGCTCCGCAGTCAGGACAACGATCAGGTAGTTCCTCAGTAGAGAAGCAGTAGCGGCATGCGTCGCAAAAGTAGTAGTTCAAGTCATATTCACCCCAATCTCTAATATATCCTCAAATGCAATAATGGTCGGCAGCTCTTTGCCGGTATCATTTATAAAACCTGTGTAAATTCGCAGTTCTTTGCTTATCGCATCCACAGCATCCAGCACTCCGACTATATCTTCATAGTAGCCATCCGTGAAATATTTAATTGTGACCTTTTGTCCCTTCCGAAGTTGGCTGATCTTTTGGCTTAGAGCTTCCTTATCTTCTTCAGACAGTTCGATTCTATTTCCTTTGAGGTGATCTCTGCCTTCAGAAGCAATCTCATCTTCATAGCCTCGTAAGGCGGCAAACGGAGAGAAAATTTTAGCACGATTTGACATCGGCATCCGGGGATGATTATGCGGCGGCTCCGGGCGGGAAGCGTGGAGTATCTTGCCATACTTACTTTGGACGGCTTTGCCTTCCGGTGTGTTCTTGTAGTCCATGTTCGCCCTCCTTACTTAGCCTTATGGCCGCCTATCTGCTGATTTCTTTCCCTCATCGTTGCACCATCCAGATAGTTGGTTCCTTTCAGAACGGCATTCTTTCCGAACTTCTTCTTGAGTCCCAGCATCGCATTCTGCAGCTTTTTCTCTTTTTCCAGCTTGGTGGTGTCCGTGAATAGGTCGACTTGGAAGAATCCCTCATCTTTGACCACACGGTTGGCGGCGATTGTGATCCGTCTTACCGTTAGGGTTTTATCCGCTATTCTCTCAAATAGCTCCGTTGTGGCGGAGATCAGGATACTACCGAGATTGGTCGGGTTATCCAGTTTTGTGCTGCCATGAGCACCTTTCGGAACAGTGCGGCCGTAGTGATCGATGTGTACCGGACCTTTGTACTTTCCGCTGTCACAGTTTTCCCGGTCATAGCCCACATCCAACGTTAGGCTATCCGTAACCAGTCCTTTATCTGTTAATTGTAATACTAAGCTGTCAGCCATCTCCATGACAATGATTTTGGCTTTTTCGTATGGGTAAGGGCAGGAAAGCACCTGTCCCTCAGAGATACTGTTGGTGCTGGGTTTGTAGGCTTTGATTTCTTTCATGCCGCAAGGTTCCAGACCCCAGGCATGGTCGATTAGCAGTTCAGCATCAACACCGAATTCCTTATATAAGATATCCTGATTGACGGTGCTGAAATAGGCCAGCTCGCCCATCGTATGGATGCCGTGCTTTTCTAGTCGCTTGACGGTGCCGGGACCAGTCATCCAGAAGTCTGTGAGCGGCTTGTGATCCCAGAGAAGATAACGGAAAGATTTCTCATCCAGCTCTGCGATGCGGACACCGTCCTTATCCGGTGCGGCGTGTTTTGCGGTGATGTCCATTGCCAACTTTGCGAGATAAAGGTTTGTCCCAATTCCAGCGGTTGCTGTGATGCCAGTCGTATACAGCACTTCCCGGATCATTGTCATGGCAAGGTCGTGTGCTGTCATATAATAGTGGGAGAGGTACGAGGTGGCATCGATGAACACCTCATCGATGGAATAGACCACGATATCCTCTGGTGCGATGTATTTCAGATAGATGCCGTAGATCTGCCGCGACACCTTTTCATAATATGCCATCCGGGGAGGTGCAACAAGGTAAGAGAGTTCGAGTGACGGGTCGGCGGCAAGGGATAAGGAATCATAGGAGGCAGAGGAGAAGGATGGGTTACCGTCCTTGTACACAGCTTTTCTTAATCGTACCGCTTCCCTTAACCGATTCGCATTGACCTCTTTGACCTTCTGCACGACCTCAAATAGTCTTGCGCGCCCCGGAATCCCATAGGCTTTCAGGGAAGGAGACACAGCGAGACAGATGGTTTTCTCAGTGCGGGAGGAATCCGCCACGACCAGATTTGTGGTAAGCGGGTCGAGGTGTCGAGCAGCGCATTCCGCACTCGCGTAATAGCTTTTAAGATCTATCGCAAGGTATGTGCGTTACATCGTGTGGTTTCCTCCTTTCTTTGCTGCGTGTTATTTTGCTTTTTAGTTGTCCCAGTCTCCGGCAGCGATAAGCTGCTCTTTAATATCCCGAAGCTCCCAGATACACTTTCCTAATTTCAGCAAATAATTCTCATCAATTTCCCAGAACCGTTCTTTTTCCATTTGATTCTTTAGTAGCTTATATAGTTCCCATGTGGCAGGCTGGAATTCTTCTGGATCAATATCAGAGATGCAGGTGGGCTCTATCGGTTCATCCGGGCATACGATTTTTCCATCCTTATTTACCAAAAGTTCTCCAGCTTCAGCCGCCTTCACATATAGGATGACCACATCTCGCATAAAAAGATTGGCAAAGTAGTGCGCGAGGGCATATTCGTCAATTGTACTGCTGAATGGCGAAAAGACAGCATCAAGCAAATCCATAAGATATTGTGCGATAGGCCCCCATACGGATGGGTTCCAGTCGATATGGTCAGGCTTATGAGTGTAACGTTCTGCATCGTATTTGCCGGAAACGTACTTTGAAATTGCTTCGGCGATGAATTCCTGCCAGAACCAGTAGCCTTCCTGTTTTAGTTGGAGGGAAGTATTGTCAACACCACGGAGTCGGTCTGCGAATGTGATGGTGTCGAGAAGATCCGGATCATTGAATCGGTACAGATCGTCCTTTTCCGAGTTGATAGCATACCAGTGGCCAAGTTCGTGCCAGAGAAACCAGCAGAAGTTCTGCTCGCTGTCATCTGGCAGCAGATTCTGACGGATCAGGATGGCACCGCCTTTTTCTCCGTGGATATACTCCATGATGGAATCATCGGCTGGAATCTCTTTATACGGACAGGACACATCGGAAAGTGCCTGCTCTCTGACTTTACGGAAGTTGCGGCCATTGGCGACATAAATCTGCGGGCAGGGTACATCGAGCGGGGGCATGATGTTCTTAAAGATGTTGTATGCGGAAGGAGCAAGGCAGCGTATCTCTAATTCTGTGAGTTTCTTAGGCATAAATGAATCCCTTTCCTTATTGTCCAGTCCTTTCCACGAACCACCGACCAAGCCGGCCAGCGAACCGCGGGTCGATATGTTCAAAGAACAGGTGCTTCTCCTGTCCTTGGATGAGGACGGTAAAGCAGTCACCGGAGTAGCCGTTGTCAGCAGCCCCAGCAGGACGGAAGTCTCGTACCTTCTCAATAGGGAAGGTACGGCCATCTGCCCATGTGATGGATGTCGGTTGCATATAGCCGGTGGCATCGAAGGTGGAATCGACCTTCACATAGACTTTTTCTGGTTTTGTGTGCATCGGCTTCACGGTGCGTTCCTCCTTCCAAGCATTGACTCTTATTCTCCCAGTTCTTTCACACCGAAATAGATGATCGTGTTGACCGGTTTGCTCTTGTCCACAACAATCCCTTGCATTTCATAATCAAAAGATTCGTTGGTAAGAACCTCCAGACCGTACATTTCGTCGGAAGGCGCATAGGTCATGACTTGACAGTTGGGGTATGCTTCGGAAAGTTCATCATTTACATCGTGGATGAGCTCGTCTGTCACTTCGCCAATACTGGAGCCAAACTCGACACCAACGACTTGACCTTTGACAGGAAATTTGAAAATGCCGTAGAGTTCGGGGTCGGAATTTTCGGGGTGACGGACAGCATTGGGAAAGCGATAAAGCACGTATTTCATTTGTGAGTCCTTTCTGCTGGCATCGCCAGTTTTTAATATTTACTGTTTTTCAGTGAGAGAAGCGATGGTTTCATCGACTATTATAAATGCCCTGCATCATCAGAAATCGTACCCAGAAAATTTCGGCTGGGCATATCAGGAAGGTGCAGGTGATTATCGTTGTTCATCTGCTGAAGTTTAAGGAGCAGCAGGTTGACATTGGTTCCAAGACTACGGGCAATCTGAACGACATCAAAGCCATCCTGAATAAGAGATTCTATGGATTGGTCATCCAGAAGCAAATTGGCGGCGAACAGATTTGCCTCATATTCTGTAGAGTTTGTAATATTAAAGAGTTCAAATTCCATAAGGCATTCCTGCGTTTTACCGAGAGAGCGGTGGAGCAGGGCATGGCCTAACTCATGAGCGCATACGATACGCTTCATTTCATCAGACATCTTTGCGTTGATAAAAATGAAACTGTTGTGCAGGACGACTTTGAATGCACCTTTTTGCCTTTGGAAATCGCTGCGTTCCATAACAGTAATGTCGAGAGCAGCAGCGATTTCAAATGGATCATTGGTGTGGTAACGCCGAATCAGACGGCGTGGTAGGATAGAGGCTTGTTTACTGATCATTGTTAAAATCACTCCCTTTTCTATAAGAACGCTTAAGAATTGGAGCTGTCACCGGAGATGCCTCTGTATTTTTTCGGTACATATTTCCGGTTCTTTTCTTTTGCTATCCAGTAAGCCTCTTGAATGGCTTTCATCATCGCATCCATATCTTCTTCCGCAAGTTCACCACCAGCATAAAGACCAGACACCTCTTTGACCAGACGTTCTGCCTGGGCATTGCCACGTGCACCATATTTCTCGGTCGCCTTGATCACAAAGTCTGCATCATCGTCTTTGAGCGTGTCGACATCTACATTAAGTGCTGTAGCGAGGAGCTGGTAGTTTTCCTTCTGCTTGGGAAGACGTTCTCCGCTTTCGTAATTTTGAATCGTGCGCAGCGCAATACCAGTCATGTCGGCGAGTTGACGCTGTGAATACTTGGCAGCGAGGCGGGCCGCCCTAACTTTTTCTCCAAATTTCATAATATAACCTCCGTTGGTTGTGCATGTCACATCTCTATGTTGCGCTTGACATGACGCAAGTTGAACTGTATAATGTGCTTGTAAACGCAACTTGCATGATTATAGTAACGCAAGAAACGCAACTTGTCAAGATGGAAATCATATAAAACACAAAAGAAAGTTGTAGGTGGGAGGATGGATATGGATTATGGGATTTACACGACCCAAGGGAAAAAGACTCTTTTGGGAAACCGGGCAACAGTGAATGGCCGTGATGCGATCGCGTATGTAAAGAATGGACAGTTACAGTCCTATGCTTATATGGATGACTTCGCATCACAGTTTTATTCCGGTCCCCGTCTGGCATTTGAGGACCCGGACGAAGATAAGCGTACTTAATTTTGGAACGGGCTTGATTCACCGTAGGACGTGTGAGTCAGCAAAACCTTTTGACACTACTTGTAGGTGCTGCTCGAATAACGTAGTAAGCCGAGGTAGACATTCAGATAACCCTAATTATGGGTGTCTGGAGTCTGCCTCGGCTTTTTTTATTCAGTGGCGGCTGCTTGGGCTTTCAGTTGACGGACTTCATTGATCCTGTCGGTAAATTCATGGAACGCAAACGAATCTTCGGTGTACCCGTTTTCCTTCATCAGCCACAGGACGTGGGAGTAGTTGGTAATGGAATCATCATACTCATTCAGCGCGAGAAGAAGATTCGCCAGTGTGGAGTATGGCTGCAACAGTTGCCTTGCGTTTTCGGGAAGCATCTTATCGTAGATGGAAAATGCTTCATTCAAATGTTCCATGACTTTGTCGGCATCTCCTTCTCTAAGGTATGCATCGGCTAAATCGGAATGAGTTTGAGCAAGGTCAAGGTTCATGTGGTTTGGATAAGCTGCCTCATAGATTCGCAGAGCACGTTCGTGCTCAGGGATTGCCAGTTCAGGATGATCGGATTCTGAGTAGACACCGCCGATGTTGTTTAAGATGTATGCGGTTGACTCATGATCCTCACCGTAGGTCAAGGAATCAATCTGAAGAGCCTTCTTGTAGTTTTCGATGGCTTCATCGGGGCGCTGCATGTAGTAATAGCACAGTCCGATGTTGTTATAAATCGTTCCGGTATTCGGGTCATTTGGACCGTAGGCTTTGATGAACAATTCGAGAAGCTTCTGAAGTCCAGCCAGAATATCATCGTAATCGTCCTCCAGTGTGAGACGAAGGGAGCAAACAGAGTTGAGCACATCCAAAGTATCTGGATGAGTAGGTGACAGCAGCTTCCAAAAAATGTCTCGCGCTTCTTCTAAATAAGGCATTGCCTGTGACGGATCGATATCAGAGTAAATATTTCCAATGTGGTGTGCCACGCCTGCACGAAGCAGAAGCATCTCACGATCCTTGCTCTTTGCATCGGTCTGATTGTAAATGTCTACAAAAATCTTCTCGGCATCTTCAAGCTGGCCGGAATGCGCTAAGAGCATTGCTTTATGTGCAAGAGCGTTCAATTTCAGATGCTGTTCCGCTTCTGCTTCCCCAGAAAGAGTCTGGTAGGCCCGATCAAAATATGTCCCAGCTTTCGTATAGTCAATTTTCAGATAGGTCTTTCCAATGTTCAAATCGAGTTTTGCAAGGTCGATTCTCTCAGAAGAGGAATAAGAACCAGCCGGATGGTTTTTATCATAGATATCCCGGCTTGTCTGGTATGCATCCAATGCAGCTGGAAAATGGGATAACTCATACTGAATCATGCCGCGGCTGTTCCAGACGGAAGCCAGTTTGATATTTCCCTCGCCGTAAAGCTGGCAATAGAGGGTGTCCAGGGAATCTAGTAAAGGCAAGGCCCGTTCGTAGTAACCGATATCGCGGTAGATTTCTGCAAGCGCCCACAAAAAGTCGCTGTCATCCTCTGACTGGAATTGACCGTGGAAGATATCATTCAAGGACCAGCTGAACTGGATGAGCTCCTTTTTAGCGGCATCATTTTGCGACAGGCTGGAGGTCATTTCAATTGTGATCTCGTGGATGAAACCTTGACACAGGTCGTAAAGGTCATCGATAAACTGAGCACGAATAGCAGCCGCAATGACCGAGTGCATGTAATAGCGATAGCGATTCCGGCCGTTGTCATAGAGTGCTTCTTTCTTGATCCAGCCTAGATGCTCAAGGTGATTCAGGGGTGTCCGGTTCTTCAGCAGGAACCATCTTTTCGCCTGAGAAAAAAGAAAGCGGATATTCGGGATCGTGGATATCTGAACAAGCAAGGTCTGTTCTTCAGGACAACGGCCGTATACCCGGAAAACCTTGGACAGCTGTTGAACGGCAGTCCCCTCCGAATGTAGCTTTTCATGAGCTGCTGTGATTTCTTCTGAACTCATATCAAAGCCGCAACGCAGAAGGGTTTCGTAAAATTCGTAAAGCAGAAGTTCTTCCGCATCTGCAATTTTTGCAAGCAGTTCAACAGCCAAAGGAAGGCAGTCGCAGAGTTCTACGATCTTACGCAATGTGATGTCATCCCTGTCACCGTGGTAATACGCATAAAAAAGTTTTATGCAGTCATTCAGGGAAAGGGGAGGAACAGGAACTTCCGTAAGAGATCCAAATCCTGAACATCGGCTGGTGATCAGCACACGACAGTGCAGATATTCGCTGATTGAGGATTCCCTTGTATGCTCCAGGCTGTCAACATTATCGATTACGATCAGGAGACGGTTCTTATAGTTGTTGATTATTTTAATGGCCGCCTGAAATGCCTGCTCGATGTTATGAAACTTCTGATCCAGATGCAGGGCATGAACCAGAGAAAGGGTGAAGTTGTCATCAATGCAGTCGACCCAGAGAACATGGGTGATGCCGGAATCGGAAGTAGGAGTGTCAAGAATTTCCTTCAAGACAGATTTGGCAATTTCTGTTTTGCCAATACCGCCGATGCCGTGCAGATAGCAGGACTCTCCGTCTATCAGTCGGTTGGAAACCGCAGCAGTTATTTCTTCACGACCAATATAATGCTCGGTCTGAGGATAAGGAACTGCAGATAAAAGCTCAGGATATGAGGGCCTTGGAACTTCCGGATTCAAATCGACTTGTTCCAGATAGGCGGTCAGTGCTTTAGATATTTCAGAAACCGGGAGGGTTTCCTTTCCTTCTGATATAGCAAAAATCAGTTCAAGGCAGTAGAGGAGGTGAGAACGATGAGCCAGATTATTTACAGTATATCTGTTTAGCCAGATGGATAAATCAACTTGAAAATATTTGTGAATCAGATCGATCAGTGCATTAGCTGCTTCTACGGCCTGGGGTTCCTGAAAACGTCCCTCTCTGTTTTCAGGATTAAATACGCATTCGAAAAGTCGGATGAGCCGTTTATGTGTAAGTTCGTTGATTGGCATGGATTGCTTCAGTCGGCTGTTAAAGTATCCACGGTCGAAACTGGGAGACGGAAAGTTCCATTGTTCCCATTCGATCATGACCGTTCCGATACAGTTTTCGAGCAATGTACGGAGAAAGTCCGTACAGGTGTAAGAAAATGGCATGGCGCAGGTACTCCTTTCGTTAAAATTTAAATTCCAACCGGAGTCCAACTGGAAACCAACTGAAATGTAATGTTACAGTTTTTTTTGGGAGCTGATAAGAAAACTTCTGAAGATAGAACCATTATACCACCTGTGCTCATAGAAGAACATGGGGAGTTAGCACTTATTTGAAGTGCGTACAGCTGATATAGCTGTGAACATATAAAAAATAGAATACAGAGCCCAGTGCGCAATAGGCAAAGGATTCTCATACAGTCGATAGATTTTACGGTTTACCTAACCGCAGAAATCGCTGTGACTGTAACGAGCACCCTCTGACTTGTTGCGCATTTTTCTTTTTGCAGCCAATCTCCGGGTTCTTCTGAGACCAGACACGACTTTCTTACAGGAGGTCCTCCTTGTCAGAGTTTCCTTTGCCTGTCCGCACGAGCGGAAAGGACACAAAAATGAAGGAAACAAAGAACAACGGAGCAGCTCAGAGCAAGGCAGGAAAGCGTGATTACAGCGCATTTAAAAACATGTACCGTAAAATCCCACAGGATCTTCGGGATGTCATCGTCTACTACATCGGTGACCGGCCTCTTGTCATCCATGAGGGTGTGAATGAGGTTACGGGAGAAGTCGTGACGGCGGAGTTTATCCGTCAGTGGCATATGGATCGTGACCGGGAAGTCTACAACAATAATAAGCATTTGAAGCCGCCTGCGGATGAACACAAGAAGCAGCAGATCCGGGAGTGGGAGGAAGCCCATCCCGGCGAAAAGTGCCCAGACTCTTACAATCTGTCTTTGGATGCTTCTTTTGCGGATGAGGAAGGCAGTGAAGATAAGTCCAGCCTTTTATATGAATGTGCGATCACGATGGGCGCAGAGGATGATGAGCCGGATTATATTGTCCGCCTGCATGAGCTTAGGGATGAACTTCCAGAATCCCAGCTTCATACATATCGGCAGGTCGTAGAGCAGGAAAAATCCAATGTTGAAGCGGCCGCAGAGGATGATGTGTCAGAAGCGGCTGTACGGAAACGTCGCAAGAAAATCGAAGAAAAAATCGCGTCAGATAAAATTTTGAAAAAACTTTGGAGAGGGGGTTCGATTTAAGGCTTTCTCCATCGCCTGTGACTTAGAAGGGCAGAAAGCCACCGGGAAAACAAAACGGCGCGACCCAAAAGCCGGGATCGGCTTTCCGCACTTCAATATCTATTTAAGGAGGCGAGGAGCATGAAGCACCGCATTGAAGTTCGTGTCAAAAACAAAGAAAAAGTGCTGGACGGACGGGTGATGAAGCTGCCAGCAAGACTGGTCCATTGGCTTTTGGGTGACGGAATGAAAGTTCTGGTCATCACGCCGGGGGACACTGTGGGTCATGTTGACATTTACCCGGAAGCAGCAGGAAAGGCGGCTGCAAAATGAAGAAGATTTTTGTTTGTTCGCCGTACCGACCGACAGCAAACGATCTGCCGTGCAGGAAGGCGCAGCTGGAAGCAAACATCCAGAGGGCAGAGACCGCCTGCAGGATTCTTGCCACGATGGGAGTCCTGCCGCTGGCTCCGCATCTGTATTTCACCCAGTTCTTAAAGGATGAGAATGCACAGGAGCGTGCAACTGGAATCCGATTTGGAATGGAGTGGCTGGAAGCTGCGGATGAAGTGTGGGTGTTCGGCGAAACCATATCTGAGGGTATGGCAGCGGAGATCAAGAGAGCAGATGAGCTGAAGAAGCCTGTTCGTAATCTCCCGGAGCCGGGACGTATGGTCGAGCTGCTTTTGAAGAGGCTTTCCGAGCAGTATCACATACCAATGGAAGATAAAACCGAAGAGCAGCAGGAAGCTGCAGAAAGTGAGGAAGACAATGGAGAATAAGAACGAGAAGAGCATGACTCTGGAGGAAATGATCAGCGAGATGCTGAAGGATGCCAAGGTGGTAAAGATTCCGCTTCCTACCAAGGCAGAGGAAAAAACGGAAGCTCAGAAACAGGATGAGCCGATGCCGGCACGCCCGTCCGGTGTTCCGGCCCTTTTGCTCAACATCGAAAACCTGCATGTCCACATGGATGAACGCATGACCTCTTACAACTACGGTTTCGGTCAGGAGCCGGATGCTGAGGCAGACGAGCCGGCAGAGGACATCGACTTCGATGAGATGCTGGAGCGCATCCACAAGGAAACCGGTCTGTGCGAAAAGGTCATTCTGGCAGTTCTGAAGGCACAGGCCGATTATCTGGATGACCTGTGGGGTGATGACGACTCTGATGAGGAGGAAAATGCATGATGGACGAACTGAATGCTTTGAATGCTCCGAAGAAGGTCGTGGATGGGCTGACCGAGGTCTTTGAAGGACTCGCCCAGATGTTTGAAGGCGTGTCTGACCAGCTTGAACTTCTGGGCGCAGATGCTGTCCCGGAGGATAAGCGTATCTTTCCGGTCGTGGATCAGGAAGCTCCTGCTGTGTCTGAGAAGAAAGGTTCAGCAGCACCGCATCCCCGTAAGAAACCGATCAAGAAGACCCGAAAGGTAGAGGAGGCCGTGGAAAAACTGGAAGTTTCTGTCAATGGCAGCGACAGTGATGCCGGTGCAGACACACAACTGGATGCCGAGAACAGTGCCGGGGAAGCAGAGGATACCACAGATGAAAACTTCCCGGCGGATGATGCAGACGCCTTGCCGTGGAGCGAGGATACCGGTCAGGAGAAGAAGAATGTTCAGAAGGACGAGCCGACTGATAAGACCGAGCAGGAATCATCTGCTGCCGCTAAGACACCATCTGCGGTGACAATCACCAAGGATGATATCACAGCGGTCATTGTGGCGAAGATCAAAAAGAAGCGCGACAACAACGAGAAGATTGGCCAGCTTCTGAAAACCTACGGTGTTGCCCAGCTGTCTGACCTGCCTGCGGAGAAGTATGAAGCATTTCTGGCAGATGTCTCCCAGATTTGATGGGAGGTAGCCATGCCGGAAGTACACGCGATTCTTTCTGCTTCCAGCTCGAAACGGTGGCTGAACTGTACGCCATCGGCAAGACTGGAGCAGAACTTTCCAAATGAATCCTCGGTGTATGCCGAGGAGGGAACTGCCGCCCATGCGCTGGGTGAGTATAAGCTCCGCAAGTACCTGCATGAACGGGTGCAGCGTCCGACCTCCGAGTACGAGAACGAGGAGATGGAAGCAAACACCGACATCTATGCAGAGTTCATCATTTCCACAGTGGAGCGCATCAAGGAGACCTGTCCGCATCCACTGGTCATGGTGGAGGAACGGCTGGATTACAGCTACCTGGTTCCATCGGGCTTCGGTACCGGCGACTGCGTGATCATCGCAGACGGGACACTGTATGTCATGGATTACAAGAACGGCAAAGGCGTGTTTGTCAGCTGTGACCACAATCCGCAGATGATGCTGTATGCCTTGGGTGCTTATCACGCCTACGGATACCTGTACAACATCAAGCAGGTGTCCATGACCATTATCCAGCCGCGACTGGAAAATATCTCAACGTATGAATGCAGTGTGGAGGAACTGTTGGACTGGGCAGAAACCTATGTCAGGCCGAGAGCGAAGCTGGCCTTTGAAGGCAAAGGTGAGCAGGTTCCCGGAGACTGGTGTCGGTTCTGTCGTGCCAGAACTTCCTGTAAAGCCTGTGCCGATGAAGCAATGGCTCTGGTGAAAGAAGAGTTTCTGGATCTGGATGAGGGTGTTCTTACCGATGGGGAAGAAGAAACCGATGCTACAGCGGCTTACAATCCGGATACCTCCGCACCGACCTTCAAGTCTCCGGCGCTCCTTTCCAAGACGGACATCGAAAAGATGCTCCCGACCCTGAACCGTATCGAGTCCTGGATCGAAGCCATTTTTGCCTATGTCAGTTCTGAAGCCATCAATCACGGCGTTGCGTGGGATGGCTACAAGGTGGTCGAGGGCAGGAGCAAGCGACAGTTCCTTGACACAAAGTCGGTGGTGGCCGCAGCAGAAAAAGCCGGATACACCGACATCTATAAGACCGAGCTGATCTCCCTGACTGAGTTTGAAAAGCTCATGGGAAAGAAAAAGTTCAAAGAAATTCTGGGTGAGTATGTGGTCAAGCCGCCCGGTAAGCTGGCTCTTGTACCAAACTCCGACCCCAGAGAGGCAGTCGATCTGGAAACTGCCGAGGATGAGTTCACGCCCCTTGACTGAGGCGGGACATAGAAAACCGCATTACACAACAGGGTGCCGCAGTCAGATGAGAGGCGCGGCATCACAAAAGAATTTGGAGGATTTTTATTATGGCTAAGAAAATTACCAGTGCAACGAAGCTCGTTATCCCGTGCCGTATCTCTTTTGCCAACATCTTCGAGCCGAAGAGCATCAATGGCAGCGAGGCGAAGTATTCCGTTTCCTGTCTGATCCCGAAGGACGATAAGAAGACCCTGCTGGCGATCCATAAGGCGGTCGAAGCGGCGAAGGAAGATGGCAAGGTCCGCAAGTGGAGCGGCAAGATTCCGCCGAACCTGAAACTTCCGCTGCGTGATGGTGACATCGATCGTCCGGATGATGAGACCTATCAGAACCACTTCTTCCTGAATGCCACCAGTAAGGATGCACCGCAGGTTGTTGACCGCCATGTTCAGCCGATCATGGACCCGATGATGGTCTACTCTGGCTGCTTCTGCAATGTCAGCGTCAACCTCTATCCGTTCAATGCCAACGGCAACCGTGGCGTAGCGGCAGGTCTGGGCAATATCCAGTTCGTTAAGGACGGCGACCGTCTGTCCGGCCGTGCATCTGCGGACTCTGACTTTGATGCTCTGGAAGATGATGAGGACGTTCTGGGCGGCGATGCCGGTGAGGAACTGCCGGATTATCTGAAGTAAGACCCGGTGTTTCAAGGACACAAGTAAATGAGCACGCCGGGAGATGCTGAGGTGTCTCCCGGTTTTTTCTTAGATGTGGGGTGATTTTTTGAAAGAAATATTGGTCGATATTGAGACCTACAGCGAGGTGGATATCGGAAAATGCGGTTTGTACCGCTATGCCACAGATCCCAGCTTTGAGATCCTGCTGGTAGCCTGGGCAACCGATGAGGGGAATGGTTTTGGCGAGACAAGATGTGCAGACCTTGCATCGGGAGAAGTCATACCGGATGAATTGCTGGAGGCATTCCAAACTGGCAGTGTGCGGCTGATCGCACACAATGCTGCATTTGAGCGTGTCTGCTTCTCCGTGCATCTGAACCGGCACTGTCCCGGACAGTATCTGAAACCGGGAGAATTCCTTTCGCCGGATAGCTGGATCTGTACGATGGTCATGGCGGCATCGCTGACTTTGCCGCTGGCACTGAAAGATGTCGGTACGGTGTTGAAGACCAACCAGCAGAAAGACAAAGAGGGTGAGCGGCTCATCAAGCTGTTTTCTGTGCCATGCAAGCCGACCAAGTCAAATGGGATGCGTACCCGGAATCTCCCGGAGCATTACCCGGCGGACTGGGAGAAGTTTAAGTATTACTGCATTCAGGATGTCAACACCGAGGT
>ERZ1035051.202-NODE-202-length-25465-cov-8.654231_pt1 | contig 25465 bp, 17 predicted proteins | sample MGYA00520586_ERZ1035051 | MGnify/ENA primary metagenome ERZ1035051 (study PRJEB33766, sample SAMN09781692) | gut metagenome | biome: gut microbiome | host: Homo sapiens | place: Madagascar | study: EMG produced TPA metagenomics assembly of the PRJNA485056 data set...
TCTTCGCTCATCTTCTTCGTACCGAAGTTCATGTCGCCGAAGATATTCTCCTGCATAGGGTTAGGACCGAACTCTTTGGCTTGGCGCACGCCCTGCCATTTCTCCACTGGCTGAGGCGCCTTCCAGCGTAGGTCGCCTACAGGAGGTGCTGCAAAGGGTACGCCCTTGAATGTCTTGATGCCAGACTCGTTGATGCCTTCCAAAGTGCCCTCAGCAACAGCAACTCTTGCAGGTTGCTGTGCGAACAATACTCCAGCGAGTAATGTAAGCACAAAAGTCAAAAATGTTTTTCTCATACTTATTTAGTTTTAATCTACTATCACATTTATATTAAAAGCTGCTGAACGCATACTGACTATTTGATTAATGATCAAATATCCAGTATGTGTCCAGCAGCTTCACATTATATTAGTTATAACAAGATGCGAACCTTGCTTACTCGTCCCAAACCAGATATGCCGACACGAGCCAATGGTTCATCTCGTTGCCGTTTATGGGCTGGGCTTTCGGGATGTCAACGGTGAAGGTATGGCGGCCTGCCTTGAGGTCGCCGAGCTCCGCCTCTTCAGGAACGACGTCAGTGCCGGGACACCAGTTGGAGCGTGAGAAGTCGGAAGAAGCGACCGGCTCTTCAACCTCTTTCTCCGTATAGCCATTCTCACCGATGTATGACGCTACGCGCTTCTCAAGCCAAACGCCCGTAGCAGGATTGAAACGGCGGAACGAGGCGCAGTCGTCACGCCAAGGGATGAAGCGCTTCACTTCCTTGCCGTCTAAAGAAAGGATGTTCTCCTTCTGCACAAACTCGTCGCCACCATCATGACCTCCATGTCCTGTAACGATATACTTCAGACGAACGTTGCGTGCTCCCTTCGGAAGAACGAAGTCGGTGGTTATGGGCTTGCGTGCGAAGATGTCGGGATATTCCTGACTGATGTAGTAGACGGTGTTGAGGAGCGGCATTACCTGACGACGCTGCATGCGGTCGCAAGAAATGGTGCTCTCCTTAAACTGCAGCTCCATGCTTGCAAGATAGCCCTGCTCTGTCCATGTGTCAATAAAGACACCGACGTAAGCTTCATCCTCAAGAAGCGGATAGAGGTCGGTGATGTCCTGCTGCCACTGCACGCACTTCTCCCATTTCGGGATGTAGACGGGACGGCGCTTGGAGGTGAGCGTGTCATTATTGCTGCTGTAGAAGCCCACACCGAAAGGTGTCATAAATCGCATCAGCTCGACGGTGGGAAGATAGTCCTTGCCGGCAACCACGCCTACGAGCTTCTCAAGCTTCAGAGAGTCGACGGCAGGAAACTTGTTCTTGCCTTCAGCTATGGTCATGAGGTTGATGGCAGACTTGCGCGGAAGCACAAAGCATGAGCCTGTCTTGTCCCATCTGTCGCCGTTGGAAGCGATGGTGGTCTTTATGTATACCTTAACATTGCGCTCGTAATGGGGCACCTGAATCTTCTTAAGGATGATGCGTCCGTTGACAAGGCGGATTATGCCGTCAGCATCAGCCTCTTTAAATCCGGCAATCTTTGTAGGATCGTAATGCACATTGGTCTTGTCGAACACCTTTATTGTGGTGTTACCCTTAGCAGCAAACTCCTTATGATTGGACTTGGGAGCAGCCATAACGGAGAGCGAGACCATCAGGGAAATAAGAACAGAAAAGTATCTCATCTTTATTATTTACTGATTTTGAGTTTATCAGATTAGTTGCTCTCTATCACCTTTCCTGCGCCGCGATACAGCTTGATGGGGCCGTCAAGAAGCACAGCCACAACCGTTATCATCGGATCGAGCGAACGTTCGGGAACGTTGATATACAAGTTGCCCGGCACCTCGCTCCAGTAGTTCTTGTTGAAAACTTTCGAGCTGATAATCTCGCCGTCGCCGACAACCCACACACGGTTTACCTTATTCATAAGACCCTTCACTTCGATGGGACCGTTGGGCTTGTAAGGAAGATAGAGATAAAGGATGTCGCCAGCCTTGTTGAGTGTGGAGTAACCCTGGAAATGCTCGCCCGGAATGCCAGCACGTGTGTCGTAAATGGCTTCCTTATGCTTCTTTGTCCAGCGTCCGAACTCCTTCAGTATGGCTACCTGCTCCTCAGGAATGGTGCCGTCCTCCTTAGGACCGATGTCGAGAAGCATATTGCCACCCATAGACAGACAGTCAACGAAGGTACGCAGAAGAATGTAGGGCGACTTATAGTTGGTGTCGGCATGCTGATATCCCCATGAGTCGTTCATGGTCATGCAAAGCTCCCAATGCTTGTCTTCGGGACGTACCACGGGCACACCCTGCTCAGGAGTGGCATAATCGCCGTAGCCCTGTATGCGTGAGTTGATGATGACGTTCTTGTTGGCCTTGCGGAGGAATTCAGACATTCCCTTGGCATTCCACGTCTCAGCCGACTGCTCCCAATCGCCGTCAAACCAGTAGAGATCGGGCTTGTATGCGTTAAGCTCGCCAAGCTGGTCGAAGTCGAACTTGAGGAACTTCTGCCAACGTGCAGGATCGTCCTTCACGTCGTAACGTGTCTCTGTACGAGTGAAGTTGGGATAGTCAGGATGCGACCAATCAATGAGCGAATAATAGAGACCGAGCTTCAGACCGTGCTTGCGCACTTCCTTAACGAAGGGAGTAAGAAGGTCGCGCTTGGCAGCCGTAGCCTTCACGGTGTTAAGGTCGCTGTACTTCGTGTTCCACAACGCCACACCGTCATGATGCTTCGTAGTGATGACAGTATAACGTGCACCGCTCTCCTTGATAAGGCCGAGCCAAGCCTTGGGGTCGTATTTGCTTGCGGTGAAGCCTGAGCACTGCGACATATACTGCTCATAGGGCAGATATTTGTTGTGGAACGACCAACTCTCTGATACGCCGTTTACGGCATAGATACCCCAATGTACGAAGATGCCCAACTTGGCATGATCGAACCATTCCATACGCTTGTCCTTCTGCTCTTCAGTCTCCGCCTGTACGGCGTCCTGTGCCACAGCACCTGAAGTAGCAGCGAGACAAAGCAGCGAACATAAGATTTGCTTTAGTTTCATACTATATATATTATGATGTAAATTAGATGCTTGAAGTAAGAAGTGGTATATTTGCAAAATTACGTCTTTTTACCTATATATCTTAAAAAAACAAATAAAAAAGTAACAAAAAAGCAAAAAAGAGAAAATACAGGCTATTTTGTGCAATAGAATGAGTAATTTTGTAGGCTTAATAGGCGGATGGCAAACGCATTCAGCTTGCCAACCTCAAGACATACACACAAGATATGAACAAAAGAAGTAGCACATCCATTCAAATGATTGCCGACTACGAAGGCGACGTGACAAACCTCTTTAATGTTAATATAGACGGGGAGCTTCCTATTCTTGCAACCCGTAACATTGCTATATTCCCTGGTGTTATCTCACCCGTCATCATAGGACGCAAGCAAAGCCTCAACTTGCTGGACAAGCTGCGCAAACATAACGATGCGGCATTTGCCGTATTCTGCCAGAAAGACCAGGAAGTGGAGAATCCGGAAGGCAAGGACCTTTTCGAATATGGCGTTTATGCCAAGCTCGTGAAGGTGCTGGAAATGCCTGGTCCAGGCAATAACCTCACAGCCATCATACAGGGCCTCGGCAGATGCCGTCTGAAGAGCATCACACGCACTATGCCTTTTATGCTCGGCGAAGTGTGCCCGGCGATGGAGGACATGCCGAAGGAAAACGACAAGGAGTTTGCCACAGCCATGGAGGATATGCGCTCCACAACGCTCAACTATATCCGCATGAACGAGGACCTGCCTGACGAATCGCAGTTTGCGCTTAACAATATATCTAATAATGTTATAGCCGTTGACTTTGTCTGCACCAACCTTCCGTTCAGCATCGAGGACAAGGAGCTGCTTATCTCTACTGGAAGCATCAAGGAACGTATCATCCAGACGCTCCGCGTACTGCACAAGGAAATGCAGCTACTGGAACTGAAGCAGAACATCCGCTCAAAGACACGCGAGGATCTCGACGAGCAGCAGCGCGAATACTTCCTACAACAGCAGATCAAGAACATCAAGGAGGAACTTGGCGGAGGCGAAGGTTCGCCCGAACGCAAGGACCTTGAGGAGAAGGCAAAGAGCAAGGCTTGGCCGGAAGAGGTGGACAAGATATTCAGAAAGGAGCTTGACAAGCTGGATATGTTTAATCCGCAAAGCCCGGAGTACAGCATACAGTATAACTATCTCCAGACAATGACAAACCTTCCTTGGGGAGAGTATACCAAGGACAACCTCGACCTCAAGCGTGCACAGCGCATACTTAACCATGACCACTACGGCATGGAGAAGGTGAAGGAGCGCATCCTCGAATATATGGCTGTACTGAAGCTGAGAGGCGACCTCAAGTCGCCCATCATCTGCCTCTACGGCCCTCCGGGAGTGGGCAAGACCAGTCTCGGAAAGAGCATCGCAGCGGCAATGAAACGCAAGTATGTGCGCATGTCATTGGGTGGTCTGCACGACGAGTCGGAGATTCGCGGACACCGCCGTACATACGTGGGTGCCATGCCGGGACGTATAATAAAGAACATACAGAAGGCAGGTTCAGCTAATCCCGTATTCATTCTTGACGAGATTGACAAGGTGACGCAGAACACAATCAACGGCGACCCGTCGTCGGCTCTGCTTGAAGTGCTCGACCCAGAACAGAACAACGCCTTCCACGACAACTACCTCGACGTGGACTTCGACCTCTCCAAGGTGCTCTTCATCGCCACAGCCAACGATCTCGGTTCCATTCCGCGTCCATTGCTCGACCGTATGGAGCTGATAGAGGTGAGCGGATACATCACAGAGGAGAAGATAGAGATAGCCAAGCGCCATCTCATCCCGCGTGAGATTGACAACTGCGGTCTGACTGCCAAGGAGGACAAGCCGACATTCACCAAGGCTGCCATTGAGAAGATAATAGAACAGTATACAAGAGAGAGCGGTGTAAGACAGCTCGAGAAGCAGGTGAACAAGGCTCTGCGCAAGCTTGCATACAAGAAGGCTCTCGACGACGTGCTCCCCTACGAGAAGATCACCCCCAACGAGATAGAGGACCTGCTCGGCAAACCGCCATTCTATCGCGACATCTATCAGGGCAACGACTATGCCGGTGTAGTAACGGGTCTGGCTTGGACAAGCGTAGGTGGAGAGATTCTCTTCATCGAGACTTCGCTGAGCAAGGGCAAGGCTGGCAAGCTGACACTGACCGGAAACCTCGGTGACGTGATGAAGGAGTCGGCGGTAATAGCCCTCGAATACGTAAAGGCTCACATCGACTCTCTCGGCGTGGACTATCGTATCTTCAACAACTGGAACATCCACATACACGTGCCGGAAGGTGCCACACCAAAGGACGGTCCTTCTGCAGGTATCACTATCGCCACCTCCATTGCTTCGGCTCTTACCCAGCGTAAGGTTCGCAAAAACACAGCGATGACGGGAGAGATAACTCTGCGCGGTAAGGTACTGCCTGTAGGCGGAATAAAGGAAAAGATTCTTGCAGCCAAGCGCGCCGGCATCACAGACATCGTGATGTGCCAGGACAACCGCAAGGACATCGAGGAAATCCCCGAGATTTACCGCAAGGGCGTAGATTTCCACTACGTCGAGAACGTACAGGACGTATGGAAATTCGCCCTCACAGACGAGAAGGTGGACAATCCCATCGACCTCAGCATCAAGGAAGAAGAAAAGAATTAAGTAAAAAAAGAGACAAGAAAAACAGAAAATGACATTCGAACTCCAACATACAGACAGTGCCTCAGACGCTCGCACCGGTATAATAACAACCGACCACGGACAGATAAAGACACCTATCTTTATGCCCGTGGGAACGGTAGGCTCTGTAAAAGGCGTACATTTTCAGGAGTTGCGCGAGCAGGTGAAAGCCCAGATTATTCTCGGCAACACTTATCACCTCTACCTGAGACCCGGACTCGACACTATACGCAAAGCAGGAGGCCTGCATAAGTTCAACACATGGGACCGTCCTATCCTTACCGATTCGGGTGGTTTCCAGGTATTCTCGCTTACAGGTATCCGCAAGCTTCGTGAGGAAGGATGCGAGTTTCGCTCACACATTGACGGATCAAAGCATATCTTCACTCCTGAGAACGTCATGGACACGGAACGTATCATCGGCGCCGACATCATGATGGCATTCGACGAGTGCCCTCCTGGAGAGAGCGACTACGAGTATGCCAAGAAGAGCCTTGCCCTCACACAGCGCTGGCTCGACCGCTGCATTAAGCGATTCGACGAGACCGAACCGCTTTACGGACACAGTCAGAGCCTCTTCCCCATCGTGCAGGGATGTAAATATAAGGACTTGAGAAGAGAGGCTGCAAAGTTTGTGGCAGACAAGGGAGCCGACGGCAACGCCATCGGAGGATTGGCTGTAGGCGAACCGACGGAGGTGATGTACGAGATGATTGAAGTGGTGAACGAAATTCTCCCGAAAGACAAGCCCAGATATCTTATGGGAGTGGGAACACCGCAGAACATTCTCGAGGCTATAGAGCGCGGAGTGGACATGTTCGACTGCGTTATGCCTACACGTAACGGACGCAACGCCATGCTCTTCACCTACAACGGCACCATGAACATGCGTAACAAGAAGTGGGAGCAGGACTTCTCTCCTATCGATCCCGACGGATGCGATATCGACCGCATCCACACCAAGGCGTACCTCCACCACCTCTTCAAGGCGCAGGAACTTCTGGCTATGCAGATAGCGAGCATACATAACCTCGCCTTCTACCTACGACTCGTCACAGACGCACGCACCCACATCGAACAAGGCGACTTCGTACAGTGGAAACGCAGCGTTATTGACAATCTCGGAAGAAGGATTTAGGAAAAAACAGTAAGATGAAAAGAAAGAACATCAGACGCTTTCGCCACCTGCTCCACGTCGCACGATGGTGGGAATCGCATACAAGGACATTAAGGAAGGCAATGGCATGGACAGCACGCAAGCTTGCTTTCCTTAGAGTATTGAATGTCCTTAACCCGCTGAGATACATAAAGATTCTCGACTGGTATATCATACGTAAGTTCATCGGTACGTACATCTATTCCATATTGCTGATTATCAGCATCTCCATCGTCTTCGACGTTAACGAGAACCTTGCGAAGTTCAGCCAATACCATGCGCCTCTCAAGGCCATCGTATTCGACTATTACGCCAACTTTGTGCCTTACTTCGCCAATCTCTTCAGCCCGCTCTTTGTCTTCATTGCCGTGATTTTCTTCACGTCAAAGCTGGCATCCAACTCGGAGATTATATCGATGCTGGCAGCAGGCGTGTCCTTTAAGCGGCTCATGAGACCATACATGATATCGTGCGTGCTGATATCCACTCTGTCGTTCTTTCTCTCTGCCTACGTCATTCCGCACGGAACAGTGGTAAGGCAAAACTTCGAGTCGATGTATAAGAACAAGAAGAAGAACACCAGTGCGGATAACGTGATGCTGCAAGTAGACCGAGGCACGATAGCCTACATACAGCATTACGACAACAACATGAAGCGTGGATTCGGATTCTCTTTGGACAAGTTTGAGAACAAGAAGCTCGTCAGCCACATGACGGCAATGGAGGCACAGTACGACACCATCTCCGACTCGAAGTATCATTGGACACTGACCAACTGGAAGATTCGAGAGCTGCACGGACTGAAGGAGCACATCACCAGCGGAGCAAAGCGCGACACGCTGATACAGATGGAACCGACCGACCTCGTCTACTCAAAAGGCCAGCAGGAGACATTCACTTCGCCGGAGCTGAAGGAATATATATCGAAGCAGATTGACCGCGGTAACGGCAACGTAGTGCAGTATCAGGTGGAATATCACAAACGCATAGCCTCGTCCTTCGCCTCGTTCATCCTGACCACCATTGGCTTGTCGCTGTCATCGCGCAAGAGGAAAGGTGGCATGGGTATGTATTTGGGAATAGGTCTGGCGCTAAGTTTCGGCTACATCATGCTGCAAACAGTATCGGCGACATTCGCCATCAACGCCGGAGCTCCACCAATGCTCGCGGCATGGGTGCCTAATATGATTTTTGCTGTAGTGGCATACTTCTGCTACAGAAAGGCACCGAACTAAAAGCGGTAGGCACAATTTCTACGTGCCTTACCGCTACGTAAACTTATAAACATTATTCAATTAAACATTACAAGTAATGTATTTCGACGAAACAGAACTCAACGACCATGTGCTTGACGCACTATATGATATGCGTTTCGACAAATGCACACCTATTCAGGAAAAGTGTATTCCCCCAATACTTGAGGGACGCGACCTCCTCGGTGTAGCACAGACCGGAACGGGAAAGACAGCTGCTTATCTCCTTCCTATTCTCTCGAAGCTGGACGACGGAGGATATCCAAAGGATGCCATCAACTGCGTGATTATGAGCCCGACTCGAGAACTGGCACAGCAGATTGACCAGGCAATGCAGGGTTTCGGCTATTATCTCTCGGGAGTAAGCAGCGTAGCTGTGTATGGCGGCAACGACGGCAACCGCTATGATCAGGAACTAAAGAGCTTCCAGATGGGAGCCGATGTCGTTATCGCCACACCGGGACGACTCATCAGCCACATCTCGCTCGGTAGCGCCGACCTCAGCAAGGTGAGCTTCTTCGTACTCGACGAGGCTGACCGCATGCTGGACATGGGCTTCTCTGAGGACATCAAGATGATAGCAAGCAAGCTGCCCGCCGACTGCCAGACCATCATGTTCTCCGCCACTATGCCGGAGAAGATAGAAGAACTGGCAAAGACTCTGCTCAAGAATCCGGTGGAGGTAAAGATTGCCGTGAGCCGTCCTGCTGAGAAAATCAAGCAGAGCGCATATGTCTGCTACGAAACTCAGAAGATTGGCATCGTAAAGGACCTTTTCAGAAAAGGCGACCTCAACCGTGTGATTATCTTCTCAGGAAAGAAGCAGAAGGTGAAGGCCATAAACCGCACCCTGCAGCAGATGAAGATCAACTCAGGCGAGATGCACTCCGACTTGGAGCAGGCTGAGCGTGACGAGATTCTCTATAAATTCAAGACAGGTCAGATAGACGTGCTCGTGGCTACGGACATTGTGGCACGCGGCATCGACATTGACGACATTGCCATGGTCATCAACTTCGACGTTCCGCACGATCCGGAGGACTATGTTCATCGTATCGGACGTACGGCAAGAGCGCAGCGCGACGGCGTAGCAATAACCTTCGTGGCTGAAGACGAAATCAGCAGCTTCAAGCAGATTGAGAAATTCCTCGGCAGAGAGGTGGAAAAGAACCAGCTGCCTGAAGGTCTCGGCGAGGCTCCTGACTATAACGCTGCACGTTCCAACGGACGCGGCGGCAAGCAAAGACGCGGCGGCAACGGTGAGAACAATGGAAGAGGACGTGGCGGCAACGGAAGAGGACGCGGAAAGAAGCGCAACGCAACCGACGAGCAGAACAAGACTGATGGCAAGAACGCTCCTACAGATAAGGACGCAGCTGCCACAAGCGCCAATAACGAGACAAAAGCGCAGGATAACACCAACCCTGAAAACTCAGAGCAGAAGCCACGCAAGAAGCGCTCAAGAGGACCACGTCAGAAGAAAAACGTAACTGCAGAGAATGGCAACAACGAGGCTACAAACAAGAAGCAGCAGCAAAACAGACGCAAGGAAAGACCTCAAGGTGACGGACAGAAACAGCAGGACGAGAAGCGCCAAAGCAAACAGCAGACTGAGCGTCAGAACAAGCCACAAGCCGATCGCCAAGACAACAAGCCGCAGGCTGACGGTCAGCGTCGCAAGCAGCGTCGTCCTTCCGGCAGAAACAATCGCAATGGCGAAGGCAGACAGAATTCTGCAAAGACGGAGCAGACAAAGCAGCAGACATCCAACGTACCAGCCGTAAAGCAGACAAGCGCCATCACACAGATTCTGAAGAAGCCTATCAGCTGGATAAAGTCTCTCGGAAAGAAAAAAGACTAAAAACAGAGCAGTCTAAAATTTTGCACTTATTACTATTTGTAGTATCTTTGCATTATTCAGTGACAATCCGACAAACAAATCAATAACAAGAAAACACTTAACATGCCAGAAATATCAGTACGCGGACTTGAAATGCCCGAATCGCCAATCAGAAAATTGGCTCCCTTAGCGTTAGACGCAAAGAAACGCGGTGTAAAGGTGTATCACCTGAACATTGGTCAGCCTGACCTGCCGACACCGCAAGTGGGACTGGACGCTCTGAAACACATCGACCGTTCTGTCCTTGAGTATTCGCCATCACAAGGCTATCTCTCATACAGAGAGAAACTGACGAATTACTACAAACGATTCAACATCAACGTCAGTGCGGATGACATCATCATCACGGCTGGCGGTTCGGAAGCTGTGCTTTTCGCTTTCATGTCATGTCTGAACCCTGGCGACGAGATTATAATCCCGGAACCGGCATACGCCAACTACATGGCGTTTGCCGTCTCTGCCGGAGCAAAGATACGCACCATTGCCACCACCATAGAGGAAGGATTCTCGCTGCCTAAGGTGGAGAAGTTTGAGGAGCTGATTAATGAGCACACACGTGCCATCCTTATCTGCAACCCCAACAACCCTACCGGCTATCTCTACACACGCCGCGAGATGAACCAGATTCGCGACCTCGTGAAGAAGTATGACCTCTATCTCTTCTCTGACGAGGTATATAGAGAGTATATCTACACCGGTTCACCATACATCTCGGCTTGTCACCTTGAGGGCATAGATCAGAACGTCATCCTTATCGACTCCGTATCGAAACGCTACAGCGAGTGCGGCATCCGCATCGGTGCCTTGATATCGAAGAATCCGGAAGTGCGCGCCGCAGTAATGAAGCTCTGTCAGGCTCGTCTTTCTCCCCCACTCCTCGGCCAGATTGTAGCAGAAGCGTCCCTTGACGCACCGGAGGATTATTACCGTGACGTGTATGAGGAGTATGTGGATCGACGCAAATGTCTTATCGACGGTCTTAACCGCATACCAGGTGTCTATTCGCCCATACCAATGGGAGCCTTCTACACCGTGGCTAAACTTCCCGTGGACGACTCGGAGAAATTCTGCCGTTGGTGTCTGGAAGAGTTCTCGTACGAAGGCGAAACCGTCATGATGGCTCCAGCTGCCGGTTTCTATACCACACCCGGAGCAGGACGCAATCAGGTCCGCATCGCATACGTCCTCAAAAAGGAAGACCTCGAGCGCTCACTCATCGTGCTGCGCAAGGCTCTGGAAGCTTATCCGGGACGCGTGGAGGACGCTGACTGATAATTAAGAAAACAATACATTTAACAACAACTTAAATTAATGTTTGATATTTAATTTTTGGCTTTTGCCGTTAGATTTACAAGCAAAACCAAACAATTAAATATCAAACATTAAACATTTCTAAAAATGAACTTTCCCCTTTTTATAGCACGCCGCATACATTCAGACCATACTGACGACAAGCAGAAGGTATCGAAGCCGGCTATACGTATTGCCACAGCGGGTGTGGCAATCGGACTTGCAGTAATGATAATCAGCGTCAGCGTGGTGCTTGGATTCAAGCATACCATAAGGGACAAAGTAGTGGGATTCGGCAGCCACATCCAAGTAGCAAACTTCTACGCCCTGCAGTCGTCAGCTACAGACCAGCCGGTCGTGATGAACGACTCGATGATAAACGTGCTCAGTAAGACGCAAGGCGTGGAACACGTTCAGCGATTCGCAACCAAACAAGGCATACTTAAGACCGACAACGACTTCCTTGGAGTGATGTTCAAGGGAGTTGGACCGGAATTCGACTCCACGTTCGTCCACAAAAACATGGTGAGCGGCAGCATACCCGTATTCTCAGACAAGGCAAGCACAGGCAAAATCCTTATCTCAAAGACTATGGCTGACAAGCTGGACGTGAAGAGTGGGGACCGAATCTTCGCTTACTTCATCGGTGAAGGCGGAGTGCGCACGCGAAAGCTTACCATCCAAGGCATCTATCAGACCAACCTTTCTCAGTATGACAAGATAACTGTGTTCTGCGACCTCTATACTGCACAGAAGCTGAACGGCTGGACCGGCGACCTCGCAAGCGGAGCGGAGCTGACGGTCAGCGACTTCAACAAGCTCTCGGAGACAAGCGACATCATTATAAGAAATGTAAACCGCACAACAGACAGTTACGGCAACACATATTCGTCAAAGACCGTACGCGAACTTTCGCCACAGATATTCTCATGGCTCGACCTGCTCGACCTTAACGTATGGATAATCCTCGCCATAATGACAGCCGTGGCTGTAGTGACAATGATAAGCGGACTGCTTATCATCATCCTTGAGCGTACCACAATGATAGGCATTCTTAAGGCATTGGGAGCACGTAACGACACCATACGCCACATCTTCCTGTGGTTTGCAGCATTCATCATCGGCAAGGGACTCATCATCGGCGACATCATCGCCCTGGCATTGCTGTTCCTGCAAGAGACAGCAAGCATATTCAAGCTCGACCCTGCAACATATTACGTCGACACAGTACCCGTGGAAATCAACTGGCTTTTCGTGCTCCTGCTTAACGTCGGCACGCTCCTCATAGCGCTCTTTGTGCTTATAGCGCCAAGCTATATGATTTCGCACATACATCCGGCCAAATCAATGCGATACGAATAGGCTTGACAAAAACTGGTCTAAAACGTATAAAAATAGGGATATCTTGAACCAAAGAAACCAATTACCGCACAAAAGTTTTGGTATTGTGCAAATAATGACGTACCTTTGCACAAAATTTAGAAGATTGTGCAATGGAAGGAATACCCAGTTTCAACTCTTATATAGAGAACAGTATTATTAAGTATTGGGAAAAAGACGCTTTTACAGACTACAAGGGAGCGACACTCCAATACCATGATGTAGCAAGAAAGATAGAGAAGCTGCATATATTGTTTGAAAACAGCGGGGTACAGAAAGGTGACAAGATAGCCCTTTGCGGACGTAACAGCAGTCATTGGGCAGTGGCTTTCTTAGCCACGCTGACATACGGAGCCGTCGCAGTACCTATACAACATGAGTTTACGCCAGATCAGATACATAACATCGTAAACCACAGCGACTCAAAGCTATTGTTTGTCGGCGACATCGTTAAGACACAAATCACCCCTGACGCCATGCCGGGACTGGAGGGTATAGTCTACTTACCCGATTTCTCCATTGTCGTAGCAAGAACAGAAAAGCTCGTCTTCGCAAGAGAACATCTCAACGAAATCTTCGGTCAGCGTTATCCCAAATACTTCCGTAAGGAACACGTACATTACTATAAGGAGCAAAGCCCGGAGGAACTCGCAATGATAAACTACACGTCGGGCACAACCGGATTCTCCAAAGGAGTGATGTTGCCCTATCGTGCCATCTGGGGAAACCTCGACCATATCCTCAAGTGCCTCTCTCCGAATGTCAAGCCGGGAAGCAATCTGGTAAGCATTCTGCCTATGGCACACATGTACGGACTGGCTGTGGAGTTCCTGTTCGGATTTATCGGCGGATGCCACATCTACTTCCTCAACCGACTGCCGTCGCCGTCGCTGATAGCAGAAGCCTTTGCGGAAGTGAAGCCCCGACTCATCGTTGCAGTGCCGCTCGTCGTAGAGAAGATCATCAGACGCAAGGTGCTCACAGAAGTGCAGACCAGCCGTATGAAGATTCTGCTCAACATGCCCGTAATAAGCAAGAAGATAAAGCAGCACATACGCGAGCGCATCATGCAAGCCTTTGGCGGCAATGCCTTTGAGATAATCGTAGGCGGAGCTCCTCTCAATCAAGGTATTGAGAAATTCCTCAACGATGTCGGCGTACCCGTAACCATCGGATACGGCACCACAGAGACAGCGCCACTCATCACCTTCGCCAACTATGACAAGTATCGCATATCGTCATGCGGACCTGCCGTGGAGCACATGGAGGTGAAGGTTGACAGTCCTGACCCTGCCAACAAACCCGGCGAGCTGATCACAAGAGGCACAAACGTGATGCTTGGCTACTACAAGAACGAGAAAGCCACGCAGGAAGTGATAGACAGCGACGGATGGTTCCATACCGGCGACCTTGCCACCATGTCACCAGACGGCTACTTCTACATAAAGGGACGCAAAAAGAACATGCTCCTCGGCGCCAACGGACAGAATGTCTATCCTGAGGAAATAGAAGACAAGCTCAATAACCTGCCGCTCGTAGGAGAGAGCATCATCATACAACGCGGCAACCGACTCGTTGCCCTCGTACATCCTGAGCAGGAAGACAAGGACGCCATGGACTTCGACGACAACGACGTACAGGGGGTGATGGACGAAAACCTAAAGACACTCAACTCACAACTACCACCCTTCTGCAAGGTCTCAGCAATAGAGATACATAAGGAAGAATTTCAGAAAACTGCCAAAAAGAGCATAAAGAGATATCTTTACAAATAAAAGAGATAACACCTCATACCAAAATCAAGACAAAGGATGAAAATACCGAGTTATAACGAACTGATAGAAAAAAGTATCGTATCCAACTGGGAAAAGGACGCACTTACCGACTTCAAGGGTGCAACACTGCAATACCACGACGTGGCTCGCAAGATTGAGAAACTACACATCATCTTCGAAAACAGCGGCGTACAGAAAGGCGACAAGATTGCACTTTGCGGACGAAACAGTTCCAGCTGGGCTGTGGCTTTCCTTGCAACACTGACCTACGGTGCTGTGGCTGTGCCCATTCTGCACGAATTCACAGCAGACCAGATTCACAACATCGTAAACCATAGTGAGGCAAAGCTGCTCTTTGTGGGCGACTACGTGGCTACGGTCATCGACCAGACAAAGATGCCGCATCTGGAAGGCATCATTTACTTGCCTGACTATTCGCTTGTCATTTCGCGAACGGACAAGCTGACATACGCCCGCGAGCACCTCAACGAGCTGTTCGGAAAGAGATATCCCAAGTATTTCCGCAAGGAGCACGTCAGCTATTACAAGGAACAGTCACCGGACGAACTCGCACTTATCAACTACACTTCCGGCACAACCGGCTTCTCAAAGGGCGTGATGGTACCTTACCGCGCACTTTGGAGCAATTACGACTTCGCCATGACTGTGCTTGGCAAGATAATCAAGAAGGGCGACAACGTCATCAGCATCCTGCCTATGGCACACATGTACGGCATGGCGTTCGAGTTTATGTTTGAGTTTATCTTCGGTTGCCACGTATTCTATCTCACACGTGTGCCAAGTCCTGCCATCATCGCAGCAGCCTTCGCAGAGGTCAAGCCAGCCATCATCATAGCCGTACCTCTGGTTATCGAGAAGATCATCCGCAAGAAGGTATTCCCGAAGATTCAGAACAATCGTATGCGCCTTCTCCTCAACATGCCTGTTGTAAACAAGAAGGTAAACCAGAAGATTTGCGACCAGGTGGTTAAAGCTTTCGGTGGCAACTTCTATGAGATTATCGTCGGAGGTGCAGCCTTCAATCAGGAAGTGGAGCAGTTCCTCAAACGCATCGGCTTCCCATATACCGTAGGATACGGAGCCACGGAGTGTGCACCGATTATCTGCTACGCTGACTATCACGATTTCGCCCCCGGATCATGCGGAAAGCCCGTCGTTCACATGGAGGTAAAGATTGACAGCCCCGATCCAGAGAATGTTCCCGGCGAGATTCTCGCACGCGGTCTGAACGTAATGCTCGGCTACTACAAGAACGAAGAGGCTACAGCACAGACTCTCGACTCTGAAGGATGGTATCATACCGGTGACCTCGGCACAATGGACGCCGACGGCAACGTATACATCAAGGGCAGATCGAAGAACATGCTTCTTGGAGCAAACGGCCAGAACATCTATCCTGAGGAAATCGAAGACCGCCTCAACTCCATGGCAATGGTTAACGAGTGCGTGGTGGTACAGCGCGGTGAGAAACTCGTTGGCTTGGTTTATCCCGACTTCGACGAGGCTGCCACAATGCGCCTCAACGAGTCAGACCTCGAAGGAATCATGGAGCAGAACCGTCAGGAACTCAACTCCACACAGCCTGCATACTGCAAGCTCGCCGCCATCGAGATTGTAAAAGAGGAGTTTGAGAAGACTCCGAAGAAGAGCATCAAGAGATATCTCTACAAGTAATAATTACGCTAATAAAAAAACAAGAGCGCCAGTAAGCTATGCAATCAATACACATAGCTTATTGGCGCTCTTTTTCTTTATTCTCAATACTGCTCACATCTTGCATCTTTAATGGCAATCAATCTCCAATCTTCTTTCCAAAGTAATAAGTGGAGAACGTATCGTGAGCATAACCATTTTCATCCACACTAAAACTTGAGGCACTGGCATCGCTTACCTTCTTACCATAGAAATAGACGTCAAAGGCGTCTTTGGCATAACCGTCCTTCAGCAGTCGGAACGAATTGGCACTTGCACCACTGATCCTCTTGCCACAGAAATACACATCAAAGGAATCCTTACCATATCCGTATCCCAAATCCTTGAACGAAGAGGCTGATGCATCATCCAATTTCTTTCCATCATAGAACACGTCAGAATGGGATATGACATATTTCTCAAAACACCTATAGCTTTGATGGCCGTCGCATCTTTTCAGCGAAAAGGTATGTGGATCAACCCACGGAAGCACCTGTCCATTAAGATATACATTCTCGCTGTCTTTGGCATAACCATGACCCAATACCACATAAGTGTTATCCCCCATTCTCTGAGCCTCAACCATAGAAGCGGCAAACAGCATTACAGCCGTCATCATCAGCCTTGCAAACAATTTCTTCATAACCTTGTGTCTTTTATGTTATATATGCAAAGGTAAAAAAATGCCGTGTAACTCAAAGCGGGGAATCGCCTATTTAAGATAGGAATATCCCTATCATGAAATGAGTGGAAAGAAAATATACTAACAATCAGCTCCATTACATCAGTATTGGGATGACAATATTTGCATTTCTAACGCTCAAAACTATGAGTTGAGCGCACAACAAAATCTTTGGTGCGTAATTCGTGAGTTTTAAGTAGGTTAGGATAACTACTTTTTATACAGCACTTTACAAGGATACAATAAAAATAACAGAAGAAACGTTGTCATTAAACAAGCCTAATAAATCGCTAAAGCGCCACTTTTACACTATCATACATCCACTATTGCACAGCAATAGTTCGACTATTGGCTTACAATAGTCTTAGAATTGAGGTGTAAAACTGGCGCTATTGCATATCAAGACTGTCCTGTGCACTTGAAAAACCTCAAAAAACACCTTCTGAAATCTCTATAATCAATTTTTATTTTGTATCATCTTTTTACTTTATATCTTATATTTGCATTTAGAAAAACCGGCTTTCTGTAGGTGATAAAATGAAATATACAATAAAAAACTATACCCTTTCGGGTGCAATATCAAATAAATTATATATATTTGCACCCGAAAGGGTATAATTATAAAAGTATGAGCACATCAATAGCAGCATTTGTAAAGGAACGCCGGCACATGTTCGGCTTGACGCAGGTGGACTTGGCAGAGAAGTCGGGCGTAGGATTGCGCTTCGTGCGCGAACTGGAGCAGGGAAAGCAGACACTGCGCATCGACAAGATAAACCAAGTGTTGGCTCTGTTCGGACACGAAGTGGGAGCACAGCCGACAAACAACAAAGAAGAACAGTAAACGCTAACATCATTTGTTATGAAGAGTGCTAAAATCTATATGTACGACCACTATGCCGGCCGTCTGACTGAGGACGAAAACGGATTTCAGTTTGTTTACGACAGCGACTATCTCGAAATGGAGGGAGCAGAACCGATAAGCCTCACTATGCCATTGCGCGAAGAACCGTATGAGGACAAGGTGCTCTTCCCGTTCTTCGACGGACTGGTGCCAGAGGGGTGGCTGCTCAACATTGCAGAACGCAGTTGGAAGATCAACCAACGCGACCGTATGTCATTGCTGCTGGCATGTTGCAAAGACTGTATCGGCGCTGTCAGTGTGGTACCTGAAGAATAAAAAAAACTGTATTATGGAGAAATGCCTTTATTGCTACAAGCCTCTTAAAGATGGTCAGACAGACTTCCACCCCACTTGCGCACGAAAGATGTTCGGCGTAAGGAAGGTGCCGACGTTGCCGTATAAACGCAGCGAAATAGCCGAACTCGCCAAGCAGGTGATACGTGCACAAACCACACTGACGGGAGTGCAGGCAAAACTGTCGCTCGACATCAATCCTGGAGGTAAGAACGAGCCAAGCCGCTTCACCATTGTCGGGTTATGGGGACGTTACATTCTTAAACCTCAGACTGACGCTTATCGTGCATTACCCGAACTGGAGGATTTGACGATGCACATGGCGGAGGCTGCAAAAATTGCCGTAGTACCACACTCGCTTATACGTTTTGCTGATGGCGAGTTATGCTACATAACGCGTCGCATCGACCGCGAAACAGACGGAACGAAGATTGCAATGGAGGACATGTGCCAACTTACCGAACGCCTGACCGAATACAAGTATAAAGGATCGTATGAGCAGATTGCGAAGCACATAAAGAAGTATTCTGCTGTACCGCAACTCGACCTTGTGAACTTCTGGGAGGTAGTGGTATTCTCATGGATTACGGGCAATTCGGATATGCACCTGAAGAACTTCTCGCTCATAAAATCGCCAATGGGCTACAGTCTGACACCGGCATACGACCTTCTTTCCACAACCATCGTAATGCCTGAGGACAAGGAAGAAATGGCACTGACACTTAACGGCAAGAAGGCAAACATAAAGCGCAACGACTTTGAGAAGTCTATTCTCGCTTCGGGAGTGAACGAAAAGGTCCTGGACAACATTGCAAAGAAGTTCCGCAAAGCTCTGATGAAGTGGCTCGACCTGATAGAAGAATCATTCCTGCCCAATGACTATAAACGCCAATACAAGCGCCTTATTCTTAAAAGAATACTGATGTTGAGATAATAATCCAACACAAAAACTATACCCTTTCGGGTGTAATATCAAGCAAACCGTTTGATATTACACCCGAAAGGGTATAATCGTTATTAGAGAATTCTAAACTATTACATATAACAAAGTCCGGTGTTCAGGAGATTGTCTGTTGTGGTCTTTATGCGCAGACGATATTTGTCGGCGTAATAGACATTCATTATTCGGCGTGCCTCGAAGGGTGATGGGGTGAGAGCGAGGGCTACGTGTCCCATTGTGCGTCGCAGATTCAGCTCCACGCACGGATGGAGGAGGAAGCCTTCGCCTTCCTTACGTGCCACAGCCATCATGTCGATGCCGAAAGCACCTGCGTAAACTCCCTTAAACTGCGGAGCGAGGATGGACCGTATGTCGTCGCAGACCTTGTTCAAGAGCTGCATGTCCACACAACGCGACAACATCTCACGCTTGTCTTTCTCCGTGGCACAGAGTCCACCCGTATAGGCTCCGCCACTTGTGGCGAAAAGCGAAAGACCGCTATATGACACCACGCCATCTTTGTTGACACAAAACTCCATACCAAAGTCGCACACCTTGGCGTAAAGCGGTTCCACCATTATGCCGCCCTGCTGACGGACAATGTTAGCAGCCCAACCGGAGAGGCGGGCGTAATCGTCAGGAGTGCGGACATAACGTACGCCTCTACCGCTACTGCTCCACGGCGACTTAAGCACAGCCTGACAGCCGTAACGCTCCACTGCCTCAGACACGCTCTCCATCGTCTCGCAATAACAGCTCTCCCCTACCAATCCATTATGGCTATTGACCAAGACAGGCAGCAACTCGCTTGCCGCAAACCTGCGGCTGCTCATCTGACGTACTGTGGAAAGCACTTCGTCCGACGGCATACAGCCGGCAAGCGCACCGTTGGCACGCAGGAGCTGATCCTTAAGAGTGATGTCCCATCCCCAAGGATCGATAATAAGATTGTCAACGAAGGGCGTCAAGCCTTTAAGGTCAGCCAACGACACGAAAGCCACGTCGTGCGCATATTTCCTGACATGGCGGACCGACTCTAATGCCGCAGCTACATCGTCCACAAGCACGAAGTCGCCGTCGTCAGCCCATAACGCAGGAAGAAAACCAAGATCGGCACGCATCTGTCTGCCCGCATGAGGAGCCGTGAAGCGCTTCAGATTGGCAGCCAAAGCTATGTCGTGCTCAGGATTGAATATATGAAGCCTCATTTAGTCTCTCCTGAAAATATCTCTTGTGTAAACCTTATCCTTCACATCATCCAGACTGACATCGTAGCGGTTGGCGATGATGGCATTGCTAAGTCGCTTAAACTCGTCGAGGTCGCCTACGACACGGCTGCCGAAGAACGTCGTGCCGTCCTGAAGCGTCGGCTCATAGATAATAACCTGTGCACCCTTTGCCTTGATACGCTTCATGATGCCCTGAATGCTACTCTGACGGAAGTTGTCTGAATTTGACTTCATCGTGAGTCGGTAAACACCGATTGTGCAGGGTTTCTCCTCGTCCGGATTCCAGTCGCCATGGTTATAATAGTCGTAATATCCAGCCTTGGCAAGCACGCGGTCCGCTATGAAGTCCTTGCGTGTACGGTTGCTCTCCACAATAGCCTCAATCAGATTCTCGGGCACGTCCTTATAGTTGGCAAGGAGCTGCTTCGTGTCCTTAGGCAGACAATAGCCGCCATATCCGAAAGACGGATTGTTATATTGGTCGCCGATACGCGGGTCGAGGCTTACGCCCTTGATGATGGCCTGTGTGTCGAGCCCCTTCATCTCAGCGTAAGTATCAAGCTCATTGAAGTAGCTCACACGCAATGCGAGGTAAGTATTGGCGAAGAGCTTCACTGCCTCAGCCTCGGTAAGTCCCATGAAGAGCGTGTCAACGTCCTCTTTCAGCGCACCTTCCTTCAGCAATGCGGCAAACGTGCGTGCTGCCTCGTCAAGGCTGTCGGCATGGTCGGAAAGGTCGGACGAAGGACGTCCTACGATGATGCGGCTCGGGTAAAGATTGTCGTACAAAGCCTTGCTCTCACGCAGAAATTCGGGCGAGAAGACAAGGCGAAGGTCTCTGCCATACTTTTCATAAAGTCCTGCGCAGTAGCCCACGGGGATGGTGCTTTTTATTACCATCACGGCATTGGGATTCACCTCACGGACGAGATTGATGACCTCCTCCACGTGAGAAGTGTCAAAGTAGTTCTTCACCGGATCATAATTGGTAGGCGCGGCTATAACCACGAAGTCGGCATCGCTGTAAGCGTCGCGTCCGTCGAGCGTAGCTATGAGATTGAGCTGCTTCTCGGCGAGGTATTTCTCAATATAGTCGTCCTGTATGGGAGAAATACGATTATTGATTTTTTCCACCTTCTCGGCTATAACGTCCACAGCCTTGACCTGATGGTGCTGGGCAAGAAGCGTGGCAATGCTCATGCCCACATAACCGGTGCCAGCAACAGCCACCTTTATCTTTTTGAAGTCATTCATGTTAGTCGGTTTTAATTTACGGAAAGCAAATATACGCTTTTTCACCCGAATCGAAAAAGCGAAATGCAAAAAAACAAAAAAATATTAGATTTTGTAATATTGAGTTTGCAATTCCAAATTATATTCATACCTTTGCATAGTTTAAGAATTTATATAAAACAAAGAAAACGCAAGCAAGAATGGAATCTTTCTTCAAGACCCACACTTACCTCGTCGAGCACATGACGGCTTCCGTCAGGCGCACCTTGATGGACGAAATCGACTGGAACGACCGGCTGATTGGCATCAAGGGTTCGAGAGGCATCGGCAAGACCACCTTCTTGCTTCAATATGCTAAGGAAAACTTCGGACCGAGAGACCGCCGATGTCTTTACGTCAACATGAACAACTTCTACTTCCAAGGCCGTGGTATTGCCGACTTCGCATCAGACTTTGCGGCTCAAGGAGGAAAAGTGTTGCTCATCGACCAGATTTTCAAGAAGCCGGACTGGAGCAATGAGTTGCGCACATGCTACAACCAATGCCCCAATCTGAAGATAGTCTTCACGGGATCGAGCGTGATGCGGCTGAAGGAGGAAAATCCGGAGCTGAAAGACATCGTAAAGAGCTATAACCTCCGCGGATTCTCGTTCAGGGAATACGTAAACCTACAGACTGGAAACAACTTTCCCGTTCTTTCACTCAACGACATCATCAGACGCCACGCAGAAATAGCTGCCGAGATAACGAGCAAGGCTGACATAGCGACGCTGTTCAGCGAGTATCAGCACCACGGATTCTATCCGTTCTTCCTCGAGCACCGCAACTTCGAGGAGAATCTGCTGAAGACGATGAACATGATGACGGAGGTGGACATTCTCTTCATCAAACAGATAGAGCTGAAGTATCTGACAAAGATAAAGAAGCTGTTCTATCTTCTTGCCGTGGAAGGACCGAAAGCCCCGAACATCAGCAATCTGGCTCAAGAGATTGAGACAAGCCGTGCAACGGTGATGAACTACATAAAATATCTCTCCGACGCACGCCTTATTAATATAATGTATCATCCGGGCGACGATTTCCCGAAGAAACCGTCAAAGGTGATGATGCACAACCCCAACCTCATGTATACCATCTATCCTTACATAGCTGATACGCAGGAGGTGATGGAGACATTCCTTGTGAACGCCCTCTGGAAAGACCACGTCGTCAACCAGGGCAAGCAGGACGCCTGCTACATCATTGACAATATGAGGAAGCTGAAGGTGGTGGACTATGCCAAGAGCCTGAAGCTCCGCAACAACGCTGACACCACTTACGCCGTATACAACACCACGGAAGGCGGCAACGGACGCGTGCCGCTATGGATGTTCGGCATGACATACTGAGAACCACAAAAAGCCTGCCCCCTTGCGGTTCTCACAAAAGCCGCATCGTAAAAGGAAAGAAAAATAAAGAAACAACTATACATTAACATTTTATTTAAAAACAAAATGGCTAAAGAAAAAAAGTTTATCACTTGTGATGGTAACACAGCTGCCGCTCATGTAAGCTATATGTTTACAGAGGTTGCTGCCATCTACCCTATCACTCCGTCATCACCGATGGCAGAGCATGTAGATGAATGGGCTGCCAAAGGTCGTAAGAACCTTTTCGGTCAGAAGGTCTCTATCCAGGAGATGGAGTCGGAAGGCGGCGCAGCTGGTGCATTGCACGGTTCGCTTCAGGCAGGTGCCCTGACATCAACATACACTGCTTCGCAGGGTCTGTTGCTTATGATTCCTAACATGTACAAGATTGCAGGCGAGCTGCTTCCTTGCGTGTTCAACGTTTCGGCACGTACACTGGCATCACACTCACTTTGTATCTTTGGTGACCATCAGGACGTTATGGCTTGCCGTCAGACAGGCTTCGCTATGTTCTGCTCTGGTTCTGTACAGGAAGTTATGGACCTCTCTGCAGTTCCTCACCTCGCTACTCTCGAGACACAGGTTCCGTTTATCAACTTCTTCGACGGTTTCCGCACATCTCACGAGTATCACAAGATCGAGGAGATGGACATGGAAGACATCCGTCCGCTCGTAAATCAGGAATACATCAAGCGTTTCCGCGACCGTGCCCTCACTCCTGAGCGCCCAGTTACACGCGGTACTGCTGAGAACCCTGAGACATTCTTCACACACCGTGAGGCTTGCAACGAGTACTACGACCGCATCCCTGAGGTAGTGGAGAAGTACTGCCAGGAGATGACTAAGATCACCGGTCGTGAGTATCACCTCTTCAACTACTACGGAGCTGAGGACGCTGAGAACGTAATCATCCTCATGGGTTCTGCTACAGAGCCTGCACGTGAGGCTATCGACTACCTCAACAAGCAGGGCAAGAAGGTAGGTATGGTTGCTGTTCACCTCTATCGTCCGTTCTCTGTTGACTTCCTTAAGAAGACTCTTCCCGCTACTGTTAAGCGCATCGCTGTGCTTGACCGCACTAAGGAGCCGGGTGCTGAGGGCGAACCTCTGTACCTCGACGTTAAGTCAGCTCTTTACGACGACGAGCGCAAGCCGCTTATCGTTGGTGGCCGTTACGGTCTCGGTTCTTCAGATACAACTCCTGCTAAGATCGTTGCTGTATTCAAGAACCTCGAGCTTCCGCAGCCTAAGAACCACTTCACAGTGGGCATCGTTGACGACGTTACATTCACATCACTTCCTGAGGAGGAAGAGATTCCGATGGGTGGCGACGACCTGTTCGAGGCTAAGTTCTACGGACTCGGTGCTGACGGTACTGTAGGTGCAAACAAGAACTCAGTACAGATTATCGGTAACAACACCAACAAGTACTGCCAGGCTTACTTCTCTTACGACTCAAAGAAGTCAGGTGGTTTCACTTGCTCACACCTCCGTTTCGGCGACAGCCCCATCCACAGCGCATACCAGGTAAATACTCCTAACTTCGTGGCTTGCCACGTTCAGGCTTACCTCCACATGTATGACGTTACACGCGGTCTTCGCAAGAACGGTTTCTTCCTGTTGAACACTATCTTCGACGGTGAGGAACTCGTAAACTTCATTCCTAACAAGGTTAAGCGTTACTTCGCTCAGAACAACATCACAGTTTACTATATCAACGCCACTAAGATTGCTCAGGAGATTGGTCTCGGCAACCGTACCAACACCATCCTCCAGTCTGCATTCTTCCGCATCACAGAGGTAATTCCTTTGGATCTCGCAGTAGAGCAGATGAAGGCATTCATCGTTAAGTCTTACTCAAAGAAGGGTCAGGACGTTGTTGACAAGAACTTCGCAGCCGTTGACCGCGGTGGTGAGTATAAGCAGCTCACTGTTGATCCGGCATGGGCTAACCTCGAGGACGAGGCTCAGAAGGAAGACAACGCTCCCGCATTCGTTAAGGAGCTCGTTCGTCCTATCAACGGCCAGGCTGGTGACTTGCTGAAGGTTTCTGACTTCGTTAAGCACAACACCGTAGACGGTACATGGGAGAACGGCACTTCTGCATTTGAGAAGCGTGGTGTAGAGGCATTCGTTCCGGTATGGAACGTCGAGAACTGTATCCAGTGTAACAAGTGTTCATTCGTTTGTCCTCACGCTGCCATCCGTCCGTTCGTTCTTACAGACGAGGAGCTTGCTGGCATCGAGGGTCTCGAGACTCAGGAAATCAAGGCTCCGGCTGCTCTGAAGGGTATGCACTTCCGCATTGAGACTTCTGTACTCGACTGTCTTGGTTGCGGCAACTGTGCCGACGTTTGCCCGGGCAAGAAGAACAAGGAGACAGGTGAGCTTGAGAAGGCTCTCAAGATGGTTCCGTTCAACGTTGACGCAGAGGACATGCAGAAGGAAGCACAGAACTGGGAGTACCTCGTTCACAACGTTGCTTCTAAGCAGGATCTCGTAGACATCAAGCAGAGCCCGAAGAACTCTCAGTTCGC
>ERZ1035051.209-NODE-209-length-25136-cov-29.582792_pt1 | contig 25136 bp, 15 predicted proteins | sample MGYA00520586_ERZ1035051 | MGnify/ENA primary metagenome ERZ1035051 (study PRJEB33766, sample SAMN09781692) | gut metagenome | biome: gut microbiome | host: Homo sapiens | place: Madagascar | study: EMG produced TPA metagenomics assembly of the PRJNA485056 data...
TGATGTCGTCGATGAGCTGGCGGGTCAACTCGATGTTCTTTTCATACACCTTGATGCGGTTGTCTATCTTATAGAGGTCGAGATATTGACCGAGTGCGATGAAGCGAATCTGTTGACGGGTGAGTTTCACGCTTACCTCTGCCTGCTGCTTTCCGAGTTCGGCGAGCTTGATGCCTGCATTGATGGCTCCACCGGCATAAACCACCTGCTGTGCCTGGAAGGCGAAATTGTTGCCGAAATGTGGGGATTTCAAACCATGAACGTTGCTGAAGTCGCGGTCGGTAATCAGCGCATTGCCGATATAGCTGAATGAGAGGGAAGCATCAAGGTCGGGCAGTTTCTTGCTTTTTGCCGCTTCGATGCCGAGATGGGCTGCTTCTACTCCTGATAATGAAGTGCGAAGACTTTTGCTGTTATCCTCAACCTTCTGGAAGAGCTGGCTGATGGTCATGTTTTCTTTCTTGCTGACGGGCAAGGAAGAAGCCGCTCCTACGGTGGTTTGTGATTGAGCCGAAGCCCAATGGGTTCCTCCTGCAAGCAGAAGGCTTACAAATAAGATGTTCTTAATCATTGATCATTTCTTTTTGAATTTCGGGTGCAAAGGTACGGAGTTTTGGGCGAACAATCACTTTAAATATTTCGCAGCGGATGGACGATTTGGGAATAATAGTTCTTTTATATCACATATTTTGTGTAATTTTGTAACCGAAATAGGAATAAATAGACATAATAACTCTATATATAATAAGGTGTAGATGGAATTATCAGAATTAAGCAGTCAGCAGGAAGCAAGCCTTTTTCGCTCTGGTTTGGAGGAATGGCAGGATGGTCCGCAAGTATTGACTTACGGAGCAATATTGATTTGCCGGAAGGGAAAGGCGAGACTGAATGTGAATTATAAGGATTGGGAACTTTATGAAGGGGCGGTGATTACGCTGTTTCCGAATGATGTAGTGGAATTGAAGGTTGACGGGGATTGCAAATCCCCTGAAACTGAAAATGGGGATTGCAAATCCCCTCAAACTGCGAACAGTTTCCAGGCCGAAATCCTGAAATATAATCCTTCCTTGCTTCGCGAAGCAAGCTTGCAGCTGGAGCAGACGGTGTATTCTTCCTTGCGGGAAGACCGCTGCAGGCAGGATACCCCTGTGGTGACAAACATCATCAATGGGATGTTTGGTTTATTGAAGGTATATTTCGACCAGTCGGAGTGTACCTGCATTTCGCAGCTGGTATTGTGCCAGTTGAAGGCGTTCTTCATTGGTTTTCATGAGTATCTTCAGCGCAATCCGCAATACCGACCAGATGAAGTAAAATCGTATCGTGTAAGAGAACTGTTCAATCGGTTTATGATGCTGCTGGAGAGTGATTACAAGATATCAAGGGATGTGAACTATTATGCCGAACAGATGAATATCTCCTCGAAATATCTGACCAACATCGTGAATCAGGTGACGGGGCATACCCCCAAGACCATCATCGACCAATACGTGATTCTGCAACTCAAGATGCATCTTAAGCGGACCACGCAAAGCATCAAGGAGATGGCCTGGGAGTTTCATTTCGCCGACGTCAGTTTCTTCTGCCGATATTTCAAGAAGCATACAGGTCTGACACCGCAGCAGATAAGGTCGTAATCACAACCTTCAGTTTTTCTCTGATCTCGGCTTCTTCTATCTCGCCGATGTATTCAGGTGACAGCGCCTTGAGTTCTTCGAGGCATCCCATCTGCATCATGGTGGCGATAGGGAGGAGCTTATGTGCCGCCTTTCCTATGCGGTCGGTAGATAAGGATTCCTCTTCTATGGCTTCTTTCAGGTTCTCGAGGTGAGCGGCAAGTTCCTGCTTCACGGTATCAAGAATCTCCTTCGCCGCTTCTTCGTCGCCTCCGGCAAAAGCAAGAAGAGCATCCAGCTGGGGCTGAGGCTGGGACTCTATTCCCAGGATATCAGACAGTTTCTCCATGCAGAATGGCTTGAACAGGCAATCATCGAAGCCTGCTTTCAGGAGCTGTTCCAGGATGCTTGTATCGTGAGCCGTCATCGCCACCACCATCATCTTGGTATGGTTGATGTGGGCAATCATATCCATGCCGTTCATCTCGGGCATTTCAATATCCATCAGCATCAGGGCTGGCTGTTCGTTATGCAGCGTGGTGAGGGCATCCATCACATGATTGCAGGCGAAAACCTGCCAGGTATCGCCTACGATGCGGCGCAACATCTCCTGGAGAAGCTGGAGCTGCAGCTTGTCATCATCCAGAATCAGAATCTTGTGGTTGGCAAATTCCGGCTTCTTCTTTATATCAGTAACCTGATGGCTGTCGGAATTCTGTCCTTCCTTATCTTGAGCAGAATCGGGAGAAGAATCATGCTTCATTTCAGATGGAGCCATTTCATGAGACTCCTCCTTTGGTGCTGGCTCGATAGGGATGGTGACGATGAAGGTAGAACCTTTGCCCAGGATAGAGTGGAGGATGATTTCTCCGCCAAGCAGCGAAACCAGTTCCTGGGTGATGGACAATCCCAAACCGGTTCCCTCGATGCCCTGGGCGCTCTTCAGTCTCGTAAACGCCTGGAACACTTTATGTTTCTCCTCATCTGTCATACCTTTTCCCGTATCCTTTACGCTCAGGGTAAGCGTCGGCTTGCCCAGGATTTTTGAAACCTGTGCCTGGATGGTAACGCTGCCCTGGTCGGTATATTTGATGGCGTTGCTTACCAGATTATCCAATATCTGACGAATGCGGAAGGCATCAGCACGGAAGTACTCCATCCCTTTCATCTTGCATTCGAATGAAATCTCCAATCCTTTCTCTTCTGCCCGCAATTTCATTCCCTCTACCGATTCTGCTACCAGTTGTGCCGGTGAGAAAGAGGTAGGCTGAACCTTCATCAGTCCGTTCTCCAACTGATGATAATCGAGCAGCGAGGCAACGAGATGTGAAAGATGAGCGGCAGAGTTCTTGATGTTCTGGAGGCATTCGAGGCCCTGAGGATTGCTTACGTAATCTTTCATCAGATCGATGAAGCCCGAGATAGAGGCAGCTGGCGCCTTGATATCGTGGGTGATGGTGAGGAGCAGGCGCTCGCGCTGGTTCATGATACGCTGGATTTCCTCATTGGCAGCCTCCAGGTTTTCCCTGTAGATACGCTCCTTTCTGGCATCGCGCCAGATAAACCAGATCATGATGACGATGGCAAAGAAGGCTACGATGGCGAGCAGTTCCATCTGCCACAACAGATGCTTTCTTGCTTCCATCGCCTTCTTGATGGCTTCCTGCATGTTGTCTTTTTCACGCTGGTGTACATCGCTCAGATGTTTAGCGGAGCGCAGGGCGAGTTTGGCACTCACCATCTTCAGCTCTTCCATCTCCCTATTGATGTTCTGCTTGTGGCCTTGCGTTTCCACTTTCTCCTTCTTGTCTATCTGGTCGAGGATGGTCGCTACGTTTTCCGCCACGTTTACTGGGGTGGTAACAGAATCGATGACAGCCCGGTTGCTGTCCTGTTTTACGCTCAAGGTTTCGGCGTGCTCCTTCTTGAAGGCATCGGCGAGTCGGCGGAAGAATCCCCTTCGGGTCTTCAATACCTCTACCGTAGTCTTCTTCGCCTCGTGGGTTTGAGGTGCCTTGGAGTGAACCAGTATGGAATCCTTTCCCGTATTCAGATTCTTCACCTTATTCTGCAGATAGTTTTGGGTAGGTCTTCCTGCCATGGCATCAGACAGTTGCTTCAGGTTTCTCTGCTCCTCTTTGAGCAGGGAAGAGATGGTACTGTCGGCGGCACTCCTTTTCTGGATATACTCGCGCGAAGCTTCATTGATGGCATTGATACTCTTGGTGTTGCTATACACCAGACTGATTGCCAGAATCATGATAATGGCAATGGCGCTATATCCGAGGGCTACCTTGAGAGGAATATTGTTCTTGTGCATGAGAAATCGTTTAAAATGATGAGCAGACTGATATCTTGCTCAATAGATATTTGTTTGCAAAGTTAATGCAAAAAAATGATATTAGAAAACAAAAGGGCTAAAAACAAGTCAGGAGACCAATGAATTCTATCATTAGTCTCCTGCCTGATTGAAAGCGACGCGTAATTACTAGTGTTATTCTATCTTTTCCTCTGTTAATTACTATTTTTTAAAGGTGATATTACTCTGCTACAGTAGAATCTGTTGCTGTAGAGTCTGCTGGAGTCTCTGCTGGAGTTTCAGCTGGTGTCTCTGCAGGAGTCTCTTTCTCTACTGTTGTGTCTGCTGGAGCAGCTGGTTCTGCTGGAGCTACTGTGTCAACTGGAGCAGCTGATGATACGCTTGCCATCTTGTTGCTGGCGAATACATTGCTAACTGAAACCATAACCATAGCAGCGATAGCTGCGAAAACTAACTTCTTCATAATCTTTTGTTTTTTTATTGTGAATATTATATTTATTACTTTCTTTGTGAACAGCCTTGCTTGCGTTACCGCTCATTGGCGTGTTCACTTTCTAATATCACAATCTGTGTGCCAAAAAACAAAAGAATTATCTAATCGTTTGATTATCAGTAGTAATTGCTTTTCGTGCCAGAATTCTACATTGTGGAAGTTGTGGAACTAGTGTGGAATTATTCCCCAAAAAATTGGGGAATGGTCATCAGATTCCATACTTCTTCATCTTATTGTAGAGTGTCTTTCTATCTACGGCGAGCAATTGTGCAGCCTTACTCTTGTTGCCGCCTGCAGCTTTCAGTGCGGCTTCTATCCTCTGCAGTTCCGTTTCCTCATCGTGCAGGGCAGTAGGGGCTTGTGGCTGGATATGTGCCATACTCTGTTCCAGTTCGGTTACTCCGATGTATCTTCCGGTGGCGAGCAGGGTAGCTCGTTTCATCACATTGTTCAGTTCTCGCAGGTTGCCCGGCCAGTTGTAGGCGGCAATTCGCTCCTTGGCTTTACCGTCGAGTCCTTCCACATTTCTGTTCAGCTCCTTGTTGGCATGCTTGATAAAGAGGTCGGCAAAGAGGAAGAGGTCGGCACCACGGTCTTTCAGCTCCGGCATGTAGATGGTAAACTCATTGATGCGGTGGTAGAGGTCTTCACGGAAGTTGCCTTCAGCCACGCGTTGAGCCAGATTCTCATTGGTAGCACAAACCAGTCGGATATCGATATCTATTTCCTTGTTGCTTCCCACCGGACGGATTTTTCTTTCCTGGAGGGCACGGAGCAGCTGCACCTGTACTTCATAGTTCAGGTTTCCCATCTCATCGAGGAAGAGAGTTCCTCCGTTGGCAATCTCGAAAGCACCTTTTTTGTCCTGGTCAGCACCTGTAAACGATCCCTTCACATGACCGAAGAATTCTGATGCCGCCACTTCTTTAGGGATGGCACCGCAGTCGAGTGCGAAGAAAGGTTTATTGGCTCTTGTGCTGAGTTCATGGATTCTTCTAGCCACATATTCCTTACCTGTACCGCTGGCACCCAGAATGAGTACCGACATAGGGGTAGGGGCCACCAGCGAAACGAAACTGTAAAGCTTGCGTGAAGCCTCGCTTTCACCTTCCAGGTATTTGGGTACATCCCCATTGGCAGATGAAGCCTGATTTCCTGCCTGCTTGCCAGGTGCTGCGTTGGTAGGAGTAGAATTTGAGTCTGTGGAACGCAGACTATCTGCTGAGGCTGCATGCGGATCCTGTTTTTTCGGAGTCTTGATAGCTTCCTTGATCTTATCCAGAAGGATTTCCGGATGGAAAGGCTTTGCCACATAATCGGTAGCGCCTGATTTCATGGCGAGCACCACATTCTGGATTTCTGCATAGCTGGTCATCACGATGAAAGGCACCTGCACGCCATGCTTTCTCATCCATTGCAGCAGGAAGATGCCGTCGTGGTCGGGAAGGCGGAGGTCTGATAATACCAGATCGAATCCTCTTTCTGCTTCCTCGCAAACCTGTATGGCAGCCTTGACCGAAGTGGTTTTCTCCACCTCAAATCCCTTTTTCCTGAGCCATGTCTGAATCATGGTTCCAAATGCGATATCGTCTTCAACTATTAGAATCTTTTCCATATTATTGCGATCTTACTGTCTTGTTGTATCTTTCTTATTGTATCTTTGTCTTCTAAAAAGATAGAGTTGTTTCAGAGTGCAAAGTTAGCACTAATATTTGGAATCAGCAAGGAAAAAGTGCTTAATTGTTTGAATGAATCGAAAAAATTAGGAAGTAATCACATAAAAATGGAAACTATCTGAGTTTTTTAACACTTCATCTGTCTCAGAATTCAGGAAAAATATGTATTTTTGCATATAAAAACGAATCTATACAATATAACGTAATAACAATAGTAGTTATGAAGAAACAAATACTTACACTGGCCATGCTGACCGCTCTGGCGCTCTCAGCTCACGCCCAACAGCCAGCCAGTCAGCTGTTGCCTTATCAGAACCCTAACCTTTCTGCCGAGGCAAGAGCCAATGACTTGCTTTCACGCCTGACCCTGGAGGAGAAGACGAAGCTGATGATGGATGCTTCGCCTGCGATCTCCCGACTGGGTATCCCTCAGTTTCAATGGTGGAACGAGGCGCTGCATGGCGTGGCACGCAACGGATATGCCACGGTTTTCCCTATCACCATGCATATGGCTTCTTCCTGGGATGATGCCTTGCTCTATCAGGTGTTTACTGCCGTAAGCGATGAGGCGAGAGCCAAGGCGCAGGTGGCGAAGAAGTCGGGTAATGTAAAGAGATATCAGAGTCTGAGCTTCTGGACTCCGAATGTCAATATCTTCCGTGATCCTAGATGGGGACGCGGACAGGAGACTTATGGCGAAGATCCTTATCTCACCACACGTATGGGACTTGCCGTGGTGAATGGTCTGCAGGGACAGTCGTTTGACGGCAAACCGCTGGCGGCTCCTGGCGTTCCGGCTTCCGATCAGTCTAAGGCTCCCCAGTATGTCAAGACGCTGGCTTGTGCCAAGCATTTTGCCGTGCATAGCGGTCCGGAGTGGAATCGCCATGTCTTCAATCTGGAGAATCTGCCTGCCCGTGATTTGTGGGAGACTTATCTCCCTGCCTTCAAGTCGCTGGTACAGGATGGACATGTGGCTGAGGTGATGTGTGCCTATCAGCGTATAGATGGTGCTCCTTGCTGTTCCAACGCCAAGTTTGAGCGCCAGATCCTCAGAGACGAATGGGGATTCAAGGGACTGATTACCTCCGATTGCGGAGCTATCTTCGATTTCTTTATGCCGGGTTATCATGGTACGGCAAAGACTGCTACCGAGGCAACTGCCCAGGCTGTGAATGCCGGTACCGACCTGGAGTGCGGCAGCGCCTATCGTACTATTCCGAAAGCTGTGAAGGCGGGAATGATCAATGAAGATAAGGTAAACCAGAGCCTGAAGCGTCTGCTGGTGGCTCGTTTCCAACTCGGCGATTTCGATAAGGATGAAACCGTGTCATGGACTCAGATTCCTGAGAACGTCATCGCCTGCAAGGCTCATAAGGATCTGGCTGAGAAGATAGCTGAAGAAGGCATCGTACTTCTTCAGAACAGAAACCAGCTGCTGCCATTGAACCGCAATCAGAAGATTGTGGTGATGGGACCTAATGCTAATGACTCCATCATGCTGCGAGGCAACTATTCGGGTTATCCTACCAGTTCTACCACCATCCTCCAGGGCATCCGCAACTATATGAAGGGGGCAGAGGTGAAGTATGTTCCGGCTTGTACCTTGACAAGAAACGAGGTGCAGGAGAGCCGTTTCAACCTCTTCCGTGAGGGAATGAAGGCCACCTATTGGAACAATCAGAATCAGAAGGGCGAGCCGGTGGCTACGGATGTGATGAAGACTGCCATCAATCTGAGCAATGGTGGTAACACCGTGTTTGCGCCGGGTGTAAATCTTACTCATTTCTCAGCCCGCTATGAGGGTGTGTTGACTCCTGACAGGGATGAGGATCTTACCATCAATATGGGTATTGATGACGGTTGCCGCCTGATAGTGGATGGCGATACCATCGTGAATATGCGGGAGTGCTGGGGCCGCGTGGCGCCTATCATCAAACCGCTCTCTCTGAAAGCAGGCAAGCCGGTTAAGATTCAGATAGATTATACCCAGAGGGAAGATGTGGCTGTGATGCAGTTTGATATCCTGAAGACTTCGAAGCCTACCAACGAGCAGATCCTGGCAGAGGTGGGCGATGCGGATGCCGTGGTATTCGTAGGCGGTATCTCTCCAAACCTGGAGGGAGAGCAGCTTGAGATAGAGGAGCCTGGATTCAAGGGCGGCGACAGAACCGACCTGGAGTTGCCGAAGGCTCAGCGTCAGGTCATTGCCATGCTGCATCAGGCAGGCAAGCGTGTCGTCTTTGTCAACTGTTCTGGATGTGCCATCGCCATGGTTCCTGAGACGGAAAATGCCGAGGCAATCCTTCAGGCATGGTATCCTGGTGAACGGGGTGGTGAGGCTGTAGCCAAGGTTCTCTTTGGCGAGGTGAATCCATCGGGCAAGCTTCCGGTTACCTTCTATAAGAGTGTGAACGATCTTCCAGATTTCCTCGATTATACGATGAAGAATCGTACCTATCGTTATTTCAAGGGTGAGCCTTTGTTCCCATTCGGTTACGGTTTGAGTTATACCACTTTCGAGTACGGCAAGCCTACCTTGATGCAGGTGAAGAGCAAGAAGCGTGGCAGCAAGGCTGCTGATTACAAGCTGATGTTCTCCTTGCAGAATACGGGCAAGCGAGAGGGTACCGAAGTAGCGCAGGTTTATATCAAGCGCATGGATGACGTGGATGGACCTATCAAGAGTCTCAAGGCATTCAAGCGTGTGTCTTTGAAGGCTGGCGAGCGCCAGATGGTAAGCATCGATCTTCCTCGCAAGAGTTTCGAGGGTTGGGATGCCCAGACCAACACCATCCGTGTGGTTCCTGGCACTTACCAGGTATTTGTTGGCGGCTCCAGCGCAGATGCTGCCAAGGCTAAGATAGAAGTGAAGATCAAGTAAGTCTCTTTTCATAGAGCTTATCTTGGAATGCTCAAAAAAGGCGATAGGTGCACTAACTCTTGAATCAATAAGATTTAGTAAACCTATCGCCTTTTTTCTCGAATCAATCAAGGAAAAATCAATTTTTCTTTTGTATATTAAATGACTTTTTGCATTAATTTGTTAACAAAACTAACTCACACTAAATTGGACTTTGGTTGAATATCAAGAAGTTAGGCGTTTGCCTTTATAATATAGGTAACAATATGGAAACGAGCGGACTTCTGCTCGTTTCTGTATTTTGCAATATGCAAAGAACGCCTTAATTCGGGGACAAAGATACGATATTTTTCTAAATCTCGCATAGCTTACAAGGAGAAAACCTTGGAAATTAGAACTTTTTACGTTAAAATCCATATTTGACAAGCAGATTTTGAAGAAAATATTTGGAGTTTCCAATAAAAAAGAGTATTTTTGCAGCAACAAATCCCACCACGCCTCTCAACGATGCGTACCACGGTGGGACTTCGCTTTTTCACGATTTAGTAACTGAACTACTTCAATATTCCTCACTCGCTTGCTTTCTGCAGATTTGGTAACTTTGTGCAAATCTACTCATTCCCAACTGTTTACGTTCCAACCCCTCTTATTCTCCTTGGCAGCTTTAGTGCTTTATGTTAACGAATCTAAGTCATAGTTTTCTTTCCTGCAACTCATAGATTTCTTCCCTGTAGCTCATAGATTTTGGCATCATAGCCCATTGTTTTTAAGCAAAAATGGGCTAAAAAAATAACACGGACAAATTGAATTTGTCCGGCTCTTTTGTCCGGACGCTTATAAGTTGTTAGAAATGAATGATTTATAAAGCGCCGGACAATTTGTCCGGACAAATTCAATTTGTCCGTGTTTTAAAAATGAAGCTTAATTCAGCCCTACCCACATTCGTAGTAATGCTTCTGTCCTCTTTTCATATTTTACCTCGCCTTGGCAAGATATTGCTCTAGTACAGGGCAATATAATGCCAAGGCGAGGCAAGAAACAATGCGTCCTCTCGTATTGGAGGAATTGGCGTATCAGGCTTTCCTTCACCACTCTTCACCAGGCACTACTCAGCTCCGTGAATATGGTAAAGTAGGTTAAAAGTAATATAAAGAACGTGAGGAAGTTTGTTTCGTTACTTGTTTTTTAGTACTTTTGCCCCATAATTATGGATTCAAGTGTGGAAAATGTGGAGAATTACACAAAAAAGGTATCAAAAATGTGTAAAATTCCACATTTTCCCCACTTCAATAAAAAATAAAGGGATATGTTTAATAGGACGATTATTCACGAATTGGAGCAATGGAAAGAGCGCAGAGACCGCAAGCCATTGATGATGCTGGGAGCTCGCCAAGTAGGCAAGACATCGGTGCTGAAGAAATTTGGAGAAGACAGCTTTGAACATTGTGCTTATTTCAGTCTTGATGAAGAAGAGGGTGTTTGTGACATCTTTCGCAAGACCAAGAACCCGCAGCAAATCATCGAGCAGCTGTCGTATCTTACATCCGAGCCAATCTTGCCTCATAAGACTTTGCTTATCCTTGATGAGATACAGGATTGTCCGGAAGCCATTAGTGCCATGAAATATTTCTGCGAAAAGACCCCCGAGTATGCTGTGGCTTGTGCCGGTTCGCTCCTGGGGTTGGCTTTTGGCCATCAGGGATTTTCGTTTCCTGTGGGAAAGGTGGATCACATGAACATGTATCCCGTTACTTTTTCTGAGTTTCTGGAACAGCGTGATGCTAGACTCTATCAATATTATATGTCTATTGATAGTCTGGAACCGCTTCCTGACGTGTTTTTCGACCGTCTCTCGCAAGCCTTTACCGCCTATCGTATCTCTGGAGGAATGCCGGCAGTAGCAATGAAGATGATAGAGAAAGATTTGAATGGTGTGGAAACTACGCTTCGTAATATACTGCAGGATTATTCCCTGGATTTCGTGAAGCATGCCACGCCTTTGCTTGCCAATAGAATTTCGCATGTCTGGCGGTCATTGCCGTCACAGTTGGCCAAGGAGAACAGAAAATTTGTTTATCAGCTGGTTCGACCTGGTGCGAGAGCCCGGGAATATGAGGATGCTCTTACATGGCTTCAGAATGCAGGGTTGATATACAAGGTGAGTTTGTGTTCTACTCCGCAGGTACCATTGAAATCTTATGAAGATTTAGGCATCTTCAAGATTTACTGTCTTGATGTGGGCTTGTTGCGGGTTCTTGCAGAGTTGAGTCCTGAGGCATACTTGAGTGATAATCCGATCTTTAAGGAATATAAGGGTGCTTTGACTGAAAACTATATTCTTCAGAGTCTGGTGGCTAATGGCATCAAATGTTCTCATTATTGGGCATCAGGAAATACGGCGGAAGTAGAATTCATCGTTCAGCGTGGTTTGGATGTGATTCCTATGGAGGTGAAATCGGGAACAAGTGTTACCGGGCGCAGTTTGATAGAGTATAACAAGAAGTATTCTCTCCGTCTGCGCATCAGATATTCCATGCTTAATCTCAAAAAGGATGATACCTTCCTCAATATCCCTCTTTTCCTGGCGGATAGAACTGAGCAGCTTCTAGGATATGTGCAGTAGTAACTACTCTGCACCCTATAGAAAGTAAACACCCACTCTTCGCCACTCTTCACCCGCTGAAAATCTTCAGATGGATGCTAGAGAAATGGAAAAAACAGATAAGGTGAAGAGGGGATGAAGAGTGGTGAAGAGTCAAGCTGACTCTTCACCCTATTAAAGCTTCTGTATATCAGGAGGTTATAGCGGATTGGTGAAGGGCGAAGAGTGTTTTGTAATTTTTGTGCTGAAACTCAATCAGGAATATTCGAAAGGTGATAATCTTGTTATCATGCAAAAAAGGTGTGCCATCATACAATGACACACCTTTTATAATTATTTTAGTGTTCTGCTACGATCTTGTAGTAAACATCCTTTGCCCAGAACAAAGTGCTGAAGTAGCCGAGAGGCTCCTTGTAGTACTTGCTGATGGCAGCCTGGACATTGTCCTTGTTGTAGTTCAATTCATCACTTGGATAAGGCAAACGACCCGGAGGTGTTGGATAGCTAGCCAGCTGATTGTCCTTTGCAAAGCTTACTTCTGGATAACCTGTACGGCGTGTTACATTCCAAGCCTCAAGCACGTTTGTCCAACCAAAGTTTAACCACAACTGAGTACAAACAGCTTCTTGGGTTGGCTTCCAAGCTTTTTCAGCGTATGCAGCGATTTCTTCAGCTGTCGGCTCAATCAAATCGCGGTTAGCATTGTAGCTGTCATTGCCCTTCTTGTAGAGAGAACTGTTTTTCTTCTCATTCCAGAAGTATTCAGTTGAAAGTTCAACACCCTTGATGAAGCATGCCTTAGCTTTAGCCTCATCCTTGGTAACACCATAGCCCATCAGATAAGCTTCAGACTTGCTCAAGCTTACTTCTGCAGCACCCATCCAAAGACCAAATACGTTGGAATTACCTTCGTATTCTTTCCAACCTGCTACAGCCTGTGAGTCAAGTACACAATAGTAGTTAGCTGGATAAAGCTTACGTTTCTGATAGTCCTTGCCTTTTTCTGTTGCGATATCAGAAATTTCAGAGTTGGTCTTTGTAACATCGTATGAGATATACTCTCCATCTGGATTAGGATCCAACATTACCTGAATACGTGGGTCGGTATCAGCTGTTGGAATACCATTGGCTGGTACGTTCAATGCATCGAGCATAGCCTGTGATGGAGTGTAACCTGTCCAGAGAGCTTGAGAAATGCTCTTGCCCCAGTTGAAGTCATCTGAGTTTGTACTAGGTTCAACACCCATGTTGTCTGCGTTGCTTTCAATAACTGGGTACTTGGTTGGGTTCTCTACGATTTCCTTGATTGCGGCATGAGCTTCGCTTGTTACGCTACCATTTGTAGAAAGATGGAGAGCGATACGAAGGCGAAGTGAGTTGATGTACTTCTGCCAGCGAGCTGCATTTCCTGCTGCAACGGTATAATCCTTGGAAGCCATTGCATTCTGTACGGCTGTAGAAGGACCACCTTCTGCAAAATAATCACCGGCTTCTTTAAGATCAGCCAGAATCATCTTGTAGAGGTCTGCATCATCGTCGTAAGCAGCTTTCTGCTTTGCACTGGTATAGTCGCTATTCTCCCATAAAGTGCCGGCACCCTTGAATGGAACTGCACCAAAAAGCGACAACATCTCATGGAGCTGAGACTCCAGTATAGAACGGCTAACCATCAGGTAAGCCTTGTTGGCACTCTGCTCAGACTCATCAAGCTTATTGTATGTCTTCTCCAATACGCGATATTGAGTCAGCATATCATAGAAGTTAGTCCATCGGTCGTTGAAGCGGCCTTCACCACCGCCCATAAAACGTCCTTTTCCGTTGGAAGAACCGATCATTCCACCAAAGACACCTGATGTCTGGGTCTGGCAATAATAGCGATAATATGTAGGGTTCAACCAAGTATTACCTTTGAAAAGTACGGCGGTGAATACGTCTGGTACACTTACCGTATTGGTTTTTGAAGGATCTGGATATTTCTCGGTGTAGTCTGTATTAGAGCATGAACCGAGAGCAACGAGTGCCAAACCAGCCATCATGATTGAAAATATCTTCTTTTTCATATATGTTTCTTAATTAACTATGAATTACTAATTTAATTAGAAGCTAGCACGGAGTGAAACACCGAATGTACGGGCACTGGCAGTAGAACCACCTATCTGTGCCTGATAGATCCAGCTTGTACCATCAGATGCTTCTGAATCGAACAGCTTCAATGAACGATAGATATAGAATGGGTTACGTGCGAATGCAGAAATCGTCAGGTTTGTGCAAGCAAACTTCTTGGTCAAAGAGGTTGGCAATGTGTATGCCAAGCTGATCTCACGGCATTTTACGTAACTGTTCTTCTGGATAGCATCAGCGTAACTCTGGTTTGCACCTGTACCCCAACCATATTGGCTGTCATTGATTTCAAACTGGGTAACGATGATATCGTTAGGAGTGCCGTCTTCCTTTACACCCTTCTGGATAACACCATTGTCCCATACCAAATGGCCATCAATCTTAGTCTCACCACGCTTGTAGTTGCTGATAGTTGAAGGATCTACTCTTACGATAGAACCCTTCTGGCTAACATCGTCTGCTGTACTATAGTAGAAGAGACCGCCAGAGGCAGCGTCACGTGCACCTACTGCATCCTTGATGTTACCTGCATCCATCATATACTGCCATGGCTGATTGAATACATCACCACCAATGCGGAAGTCGAATGACATATCAAGAGCCCAGTTCTTGTATCTTAAGCTGGTACCGAAACCACCTGTCATCTTAGGCATGGCATTACCCACCTTGTGGCGTTCTGTTTTGTCTGCAATGCGAAGACCGTCGGCACCAATGATGTAGTTACCCTTATCATCGGTCTTCCAGGTATATGCATACCAGTCACCCATAGATTCACCTACATGAGACTCAAGGCTTGCTGCACCACCATCGAATGTTTGGTGAGAAAGAACATCAAGTCCATCTGCCAACTTCTTTACTGTATTCTTGTTCCAAGCCAAGTTACCACGGAGCTCCCAGTTCCAGTCTTTATTCTGGATGGGTGTTCCATATACGCTCAACTCAATACCCTTGTTGGTCAACTCACCGATATTCATCAACATACTGCGACCACCCATTGAGGCTGCTGCAGAAGTATGGAGAATCTGGTCCTTGATATCATTGTAATAGTAACTGAACTCCATTCCCAAACGGTTGTTCAGGAACTTGTTCTCGATACCCAACTCATACTCATGCTTCTTTTCTGGTTTGATGCCTTCGTTACCGATCTTGGTATCAACAAATGCGTATGTATAGGTATTGTTCTTGTTTAAAGAACCCTGCTTGTAGGCCATGTTTGCCCAGTAAATCTCAGGAGCGTTACCTACGATACCGTATGAAGCACGAACCTTACCATAGTTCCACCACTTTGGACACTTGTCTTTCAGAAGTTCTGTGTAGAGAACACTTGCACTAACTGATGGATACCAGAAAGAGTTATTGCCATTAGACAAAGTAGAAGTCTTCTCCTGGCGGATGGTTCCTTCCAGGTAAGCCCAGTTGTCGAAGCCATAGCTGGCTGTCAGGAACATACCTGTGCGGAGCTGGTCTTGCTTGTTCATATCTGCACTCTTTGTACCAACGGAAGCATTCAGATGGAACCAGTTTTCCTGTGACAGACCATTTGTTGTGCTGACACTTGACTGATAATATGACTCATGACGTCCATTCCAACCGAAATTGGCGGTAATGTTATGCTTCTCAGCGAAAGTCTTGTCGAACATCAACATGACATCACCATATACGATAGAATACTGGTCGTTGCTCAAACCGTATGAATCAGAGAACTGACCTGTAGTAGAGAACAAATGTGGAGTTTCTGCACGGTTCTTATTCTCAATCTTATTGGTTGTGATATCTGTAGCGATACGGGCACTCAGCTTCAATCCAGGGATGATGTCCCATGTAGGGTTTACAGAACCGATAAAGCGAGTGTGATTCTCTTCCTGTGTCTTACCCAGGATATTCCAGAAGTACTCTGACATCAAAGAAGTAGAACCCATTGGAGTGTAAAGGAACTGCTCGTCTGGAGTCAAGGTCTGGTCAGTTCCGCCATTGGCACGGTAGATACTGTTCTGGTATCCCTGACTGGTAAGTGTGTGCTCACGAATATATTTAACATCTGTGAAACCACCGAACATACCAGTATAGTTACATACCAAACGGCTGATACGATAAGGACGGTTCTTGATATATTGTGATGTGAATGTTGCAGCATAGTTCAACTTGATGGTCTTGGTAACATCAAATGTACCATTTAAGTTGAAGTTGTGCTTATTGTTGTTAGAGTTATACTGCATTGCCTGTACATCATTGTATGTATAAGAGAAACGCAGGTTGTTGCGGTCTGTACTGTTGGTCAATGCAAGATTATAAGTCTGGTTTATACCTGTACGGAAGATATCTTCCCATTGGTTGTGATCAATAGGAGTAAATGAACGTTCTGTGCCGTCAAAGTATGTAACCTTTTTGCTGGAATCATAGCGGGCACCATAGGTATAGATAGTTTCGCGGTTCGGAGTAACAATGTTGTTGCCATTGCGGTCGAAGCGAGTGTTACGGAAACCTGTAGCTGCTTCCTGTGTGTCGCCAAGTGCCCAGTTATCATAACCAGGACCGAATTCCTTCTGGATTTCAGGCATATAAGCCACCTTGTCGAAGCTTACGTTTGCGCTGAAGTCAACATGTGTTCCGGTTCCTTTCTGTCCCTTTTTGGTGGTAATCATTACTACACCATTAGCTGCCTCTGAACCATAAAGAGCTGAAGCTGCTGCACCCTTCAAGATAGAGATATTCTCGATATCCTCAGGGTTGATATCTACGAGACCATTTGAGTTGATTCGCTGATTGCTCCAATAGTCATTATTGTTGGTGTTACCATTATGGATTGGCACGCCATCAAGAATCAATAAAGGCTGGGTATTTCCATTGATAGAAGAAAGACCACGAACAGAGATAGATACAGCTGATGTACCGCCACCTGGTGCAGACTGAATACGAACACCTGATGCCTTACCATAAAGACCAGCTGCCAAATTTGCACCACCTGTTCTGTTCAAATCTTCAGCATTGATAGAGCTGACTGCATAACCCAACTTCTTGGCATCCTTCTTGATACCAAGAGCTGTTACTACGACTTCTTCAAGTGCTTTTGAATCGTCTTTTAAAGTGATTTCGAGAGGTTTGCCATTGTAAGTAACCTCTTTAGTTTCAAATCCTACGTAAGAAATGCGGAGAATAGTTCCCTTTTTCACACCCTTGAGTGAAAAGTTACCATCAATGTCTGTCACGGTTCCGTTGCTTGTTCCCTTGATGAGAATAGAAGCACCAATGACTGTTTCGCCAGTAGCATCCTTGACGATACCTGTACATGTCTCGTCTTGCTGTACGTTCTGTACGCTGTTAACGGCAGGAATACCTGCGTAAGCAGCACCAGCAGAACCAACCATCAAGGCGAATGCCAGATTCATTGTTTTGTTAGTTTTTGCCATAATACAAACTTTTAATGTAATGAATAACTATTTATATTTAATTGTTCTTGCTTGAGATGTTTAATTATACTCACTTACAATCTGATTTTCTTTTATTTATTATCTAGGTTGGTAAGTCTCTTTAAAATTTTAGGCAAAAATACGTAAAATTTATTAATTGATATAGAAAATGCTGTGAATATTTGTCGACTTTAGAACTATTTAACTAAAAAATAAGCTGTGACCGATAACAAACGGCCACAGCTTGTTAATTTTAACCTAAAAGTTTGCCTATACTGCGCAATTTCGTGCGATATCCATAAATGGCAATCACCACGAAACAGATGAATGGAAGAATGAACGATGCATTGGTAGATGGCATTCCGAATACGGTATGCATATCGATGATGGATGCCTGCAAAGGTGGCAGGACACTACCGCCCAGGATTGCCATGATGAGACCGGCTGCACCAAACTTGGCATCATCGCCAAGACCCCTCAGGGCTATACCATAGATGGTAGGGAACATCAATGACATGCAGGCACTTACTGCCACCAGACAGTAGAGGCCCCAGATGTTGTGAAGGGCAATGACGCCGGCTGTGAAGCAGCCACCTGCTATCGCCAATATCATCAACAGCTGTCCTGCGTTGAAGAAGCGGAGGATGAAGGTGCAGATGAAGCGGGAACAGCAGAACAGTACCATCGCTACGATGTTGAACTTCTGCGAGGTGACCTCGGCATCAATCTCTGCCATTCCTTCCTGCATCAGAATGCGGGTACCATACTGGATGATGAAGGTCCAGCACATAATCTGTGCGCCCACATAGAAGAACTGGGTAAATACGCCTTCACGATAGTGCGGCATGCGGAAGATGCGGCGCAGGGTAGGCACGAAGTTGATCTTGTTGTCTTTCTCGCTGTTCTTCGGCATCTTGGTAAACAGGATGACGAAGAAGATGGTGAGGATGACCAGACCGATAATCAGGTATGGATTGATCAGTACCGAAAGGTCGTATTCCTTGATTGCCTCAAACTCGCTATCCGAGAGATTGGCGCGCCCAGACGTATCAAGCGGGTTGAGTTTTGCCTGTATAAAGTTCATCGCCACATACATACCCAGCAGCGAACCCATCGGGTTGAACGATTGCGCCAGGTTCAGTCGGCGTGTAGCCGTCTCCTCCGTTCCCATCGACAGAATGTAAGGGTTGCTCGATGTCTCCAGGAAGGAGAGTCCGCAGGTCAGGATGAAGTAGGCGAGGAGGAATGGATAATATTCGCCCATCATCTTTGCCGGATAGAAGAGGAATGCACCGAAGGCATAGAGTCCTAATCCCAGCAGTACGCCTGCCTTGTAGGAGAAGCGGCGGATGAAGATGGCGGCAGGGAATGCCATGGCGAAGTAACCGCCGTAGAAGGCTACCTGTACCAGTGCGCCATCCGTAGATGACATTCGGAAGATTTTGGAGAATGCCTTCACCATCGGATTGGTGATATCATTGGCAAATCCCCACAGTGCAAAGCACGATGTGATTAATATGAAAGGTACGAGGTAGCTCACCCCGTCTTTCATCAGGATTGATTCTTTCTTTTTTTGTTCCATATTTCAGGTTAATATTGTCTGCGTTTATGTTTGTAGGGTAAATGTTCAGATGGATCAGATGCTTTGTCTTACCACAGCTCTCAGCTCATCGATATCCTTGATTTCTCCCTTGGCAAGTGCCTGGGTCAGGATGTTGCCCATACCCGTAGCCTCTATAGGACCCGCAATGACAGGAACGCCCAAAGCTTCGGAGGTGAGACGGTTGAGTAACTTGTTCTGTGAGCCGCCTCCGATGATGTGCATGCACTTGATTGGCTGCGGTAACATCTCGTTGAGGTGAGCGGTTGCCTCGGCATACTTGGCTGCCAGCGACTGGAGTACGCAGCGCACGATTTCTGCCTTGGTCTGAGGAACCTGCAACTGATGGGTGGCGCAGTAGTCGATGATAGCCTGCTGCATAGATGCCGGATTCTGGAACGCAGCGTCATCCACAGGGATGATGGCATTGATGTGAGCTTCTTCTGCCAGAGGAAGGATGATGTCGAACTGCTGTTCCTCGCCATTCTCCTTCCATTCTGCCATCAGTCTCTGCATGATCCAGAGACCTGTGATGTTCTGCAGGAAGGTGATGCGACCGCCAATGCCGCCCTCGTTGGTAAACTCTGCCTTTCGGGCTTCCTCGGTAAGGATCGGTTTTTCTATCTCAACACCCAGGAGCGACCAGGTACCTGAACTGATGAATGCCATCGGGTATTCGTCTTCTGTGGCTGGTACGGCTGCTACCGCACTGGCTGTATCATGAGAACCTACTGCGATGACATCCACTTCTCCGAGTCCGGTTTCCTCTGCGATGTCGCGGCGCAGCTTTCCTCTTACGGTGCCCGGCATCACGATCTTGCCGAAGATGTGGCGTGGAAGACCCAACTGGTCGATGGTTTCCCAGTCCCAGTCCTTGGTGGTTGCATTCAGGAGTTCTGATGTGGATGCGATGGTATATTCATTGTTGGCTTCGCCAGTGAGATAGTAGCTGAAGAGGTCTGGGGTGAAAAGCAGATGAGCTGCCTTCTCCAACTGTGGACTGTTGGCTTTCTTCAGACTGTATAACTGGAAGAGGGTATTGATTTCCATCACCTGCGTGCCGTTGATGGCATAATGTGCAGATGGGTCAATCTGCTTGAACACTTCTTCCGGCATTCCCTTGGTGCGGGCATCGCGATAGCATACTGGGTTGCCCAGAAGGTTGCCGTCCTGGTCGATGAGACCGAAATCCACTCCCCAGGTATCGATGGCGATGCCATCCACCTTGAGTCCCTTGGCTCCTGCCATCTTCAGTCCCGTCTTCATATCCTCGAAAAGGGCGAGGAAATCCCAATAGACGTGGTTGCCTAATCTTACTTGTCGGTTAGGGAAACGATGGATGAGCTCCATTTCGAGCTTGCCGTTTTCTAGTTTTCCGGCAATCACTCGTCCGCTGCCTCCACCGAAATCTATAGCTAGATAAATCATAGTTATTTAAAAATGTTTGGGTAGATAAAAGTTGTTTCGTATAAAAAGCGGTAGGAGAGTGCCCGTAGCGGGCAGCTTTCTCTCCTACCGCTTCTCTCATATAGAGGATAGAGGTTTATTGTTTCTTACCTAATACGTAAACCTCGAGATCGTCGATTTCTTCCGGTGTCAGTGTGGTGTATTTGCCACCGCTCTGAACGATGATTCTACAAGCCATCTCAAAGAACATGGCACGCTCGAACACCTCATCGAAATTCTTGCCGCAAACTACCTGTCCGTGCTTCAGCAAGAGAGCTGAGTTGTGATCCTTCAAGGCTGCGATGACAGCTGCTGCCAATTCTGGAGAACCAGGACGATAGTAAGGAATTACAGGGATTTCCTTGCCTACGTGGCATGGTACCTCTGCGGTTACATTGAAGTCTTTTGGAGTTTCCTGCATGCAAGCCACAGCTGTTGCAAAAGGAGACTGGAAGTGGAGAACCACGTCGCAGTCAGGACGCTCACGGAGTACACCGAGGTGGAATCCGCTCTCCATAGAAGGCTTGACACCATTGAGAACTTCGCCAGTTGCTACCAGACACTGAGATACTTTCTCCTTCTGGAGGCTAGGAACCCATGAACCTGTACCTGAGACAAGAGCCTCGTCTCCGATGCGCCAAGAGAGGTTGCCACTACTGCAAATGGTGAGGGCTGCATCGCCTACGCGGTGAGCCTGCTCCAGGAATTTCTGAATATGCTCTTCTGTAATCATTTTCTTTTTCTTTCTTTTGAATGATATTCGTACTGATGGTGTTACACCTTATTTATATATAGGACCGTAGTTCTTGCAAGCACGGAAGTCTGCACCTTCCTTGTCCATACCGAATGCGTTCCAAGATGCAGGACGGAAGATCTTATCGTCTTCAACATTGTGCATGCATACTGGGATGCGGAGGATAGAGCAGAGGGTGATGAGGTCGGCACCGATATGACCGTAGCTGATAGCGCCATGGTTTGCGCCCCAGTTGTTCATCACTGAATATACATCCTTGAATGGAGCCTTGTCGCAAAGGCGTGGTGCGAACCAGGTTGTAGGCCATGTTGGGTCTGTACGCTTGTCGAGAACCTTGTGAATCTCAGGATCAATCTCTACAGTCCAACCTTCTGCCAACTGGAGCACAGGACCAAGACCCTTTACGTGGTTCAGACGAACCATGGTTACAGGCATACCGCCCTTGCTGAGGAAGTTGGAAGAGAAACCGCCGCCACGGAAGTAGTCACGGTTAGCTGGATACCAGGTAGTTGCCTTCAAGCACTTATCTACATCCTCCTCGGTCATCTCCCAAGGCTGCTTCATGATTGGGTTGCCCTCTGCATCTGTAGCCTGACCTGTACCGTCGAGTGTGGTAGCACCAGAGTTGATCAAGTGGATGATACCACCTGCAGCCTGACCTGTAAGTTCCTTACCGGTAACACGCTTCACTGCCTCTGGACTCCAGTAGGTACGAACGTCGCTGAAGATCTGAGCACGACCTGTCAACAGGTGGTTGAACAGCATAGCTACGCCGTTGCCTGCATCATTCTCTGTAGCGAGAATGATAGCCTCACGGATACCGTTCCAGTCGAATGAAGTATTGAGGAGAGCCTCAGGATAGTCGCCGTTAGGGTAGAAGTCTGTCCACTGACGCTGTCCCTGGAAACCACCAGCGATGGCATTATGACCTAATGCTTCCTCCTTGAAACCTAACTCTTTCAATCTTGGGTTACCATGCATCAGGTCACGCATGATGATAGTCATCTTCACGATGAACTCCCAGTCTGCATCCTTCTGCTCACGGGTCTTTGCCTTTTCATTGTTGGCGATGTCCTCACCCTCATTGCACATACAGTGCTCGCGGGTCCATGCCATAGCCTTCTCGTACTCCACTGGGTCGTAGATACCCTCAGTCATGCGGCGGATGATTTCTGTTAGGTCAACACTTTCGTTGCGCATACCGAGGTACTCCTGGAAGAAGTTAGGGTCAACGATAGAACCAGCGATACCCATGCAGGCACTACCCATAGAGAGATAAGACTTGCCGCGCATGGTAGCTACAGCCTGGGCAGCTCTTGCAAAGCGAAGAATCTTTTCTGCTACGTCAGCAGGGATAGAGTCATCCTCCAAGTCCTGTACATCATGACCGTAGATGCCGAAAGCTGGCAATCCCTTCTGGGCATGAGCTGCGAGAACAGCAGCCAGATAAACAGCACCTGGACGCTCTGTACCGTTGAATCCCCATACTGCCTTAGGCCAGTGTGGATTCATATCCATAGTTTCTGCACCATAGCACCAGCAGGAAGTAACGGTGATGGTAGAGCCAACACCCTCGCGCTCAAACTTTTCTGCGCAAGCAGCACTTTCTGCTACACGACCGATGGTACTGTCAGCGATCACGCACTCTACAGGTGAGCCATCGCCATTACGTAAGTTTTCAGAAATCAATTTGGCTACAGACTTAGCCAAATTCATGGTTTTTTCCTCGAGGCTTTCTCGTACACCTCCCTGACGTCCGTCGATAGTAGGACGGATACCGATTTTAGGATAGTTACTCATAATTCTTGTTCTTTAAGTTTTTATAGTTACTATATTTTATATACATTATATTATATGTAAGCACAAAGGTAGTGATAAAAAACGAATCTTATCACTACCTTTATACTTTTTTATATTTGTTTTTCTTTATTTAGAATTAAACTTGAATGCCAGAGGTTCATTCTTGAGTCCGGATGGAAGGGTAACGGTTACCTGATTGCCCTTGACGGTGTACTTGACAGACTTGCCGTTCTGCAGCAGAATCAGCTTACCCTTAGGCTTGTTTTCTGTCCAGGTAATGGTCTTAGGGGTCTTCTCTCCATCTTCCAGTGCATAGATGGCGTAGAGGGTCTTGCCATTCTTGTCGGCGGTAAACCATACCTTGCCATCATTATAGTGGGCTGCATTGACGGTAGAGTAAATAGCCTGACCATTCTTGTTGAGCCAGCTTCCTATCTTCAGGAGGGTATTCACAACTTCCGGTTGCAGGGTTCCGTCAGCCTTCGGACCAACGCCGAGTGCGAGACATCCGCCCTTTGCCACAATTTCTGAGAGAATACCGATCACCTTGTTCGGTGACTTGAACTTGGCGTTTGGTGTCCATCCCCAGGCATGGCTCAGGGTGATGCAGCTTTCCCAAGGAATATCGAGCTGCTTGGCTGGGATACCCTGCTCTGGAGTCTGATAGTTTTCATTCTTTCCACGAATGGTTCTATCTACGCTGATCATACCCGGATTGCGCTTGCGGGCATCTACCAGAATGGTATCAAGACCGATTTCCTCGCCGGTAATCCATCCGCCATCGAGCCACAGGATATCGATGTTGCCATAATCGGTGGTCAGCTCGTTGAGCTGGTTCTGGGTAAACTTGCGGTAGTTCTGCCACCAGTCTGGATGCTGCTTCTTCTTGTAGTTGATGCGGCGGTTAGGGGTTGCATAATAAGGGTTCCAGAACCATTTGCTGTGCCAGTCTGGTTTGGAGAAATAACAACCGATCATGAATCCCTTGTTGCGGTAGGCATTGAATACCTCTTTGGCGATGTTGTGGCGTGGATCCTTACCGAAAGGTCCATGGGCGATGGAGAAGTCGGTATATTTGGTATCAAACATGCAGAAGCCATCGTGATGCTTGGTGGTGAAGATCATATACTTCATACCTGCCTTTTTCATCACGTCAGCCCATTTGCTAGGGTCGAAGTTCACTGGATTGAGGGAATCTTTCTGACTCCAGTACCATGCCTTGTCCTCCTCGTAGGTTGGTTTGCGCTCACGTACAATCCAGTCTTCCGAACAGATTGACCAGGATTCTACAACGCCGGGTACGCTATAGAGTCCCCAGTGCATCAATACACCGAACTTCTGGTCCTGCCAGTGCTTGAGTTTGGTTAATACTTGTGGATCTGTTGGCCAGACGTAATCTTCTGTGTTTGACTGTTGGTGAACGAAGCTCTGTGCTTCCTGTGCCTGCATCTGGGTAGTGAATCCTGCAGACAAGGCAAGTCCGAGCATCATTAATTTGAAATGTTTCATATATCTTGATAGTTAAATTGGATTGATGTTTTAATTGTTTATGTCGTTTTGATTTATTTATGTGCTGCAAATGAGCAAAAAGTATTGGAAATAATGGAAGAAAAGAAGAACAAGCATGAGTATCATCAGAAGATGCATAGTCTTGGCTGTAATAAAAAAAGATAATAGAAAAAAACGGGTTTGCGTTACTTACCCGTTTTTTCTGTTTCCTTCGGCATTATTGCCTGTTTCTTTTGCTGCTTCAATCAAGTTTCCAAAGTCATCGCAGAACTCTGTCATCTGATGATAGAGCAGGTTGCTGCCTTTATCAGATAATTCTGTATCTGGCAAAGGACCGGAGTTGATGGCTATGGTGAAGATGTTGGCTGCCACACCGGCACGAACGCCCAAAGGAGCATTCTCTACCACAATGCCTTCCCAAGGCTGCAGGTTGCCAGCTTTCTGCAATCCCATCAGATAAGGATCTGGATTTGGCTTGCCTCGCTTCACATCATAAGCAGTTACGATATGCTCTTCATCGAGATATTTGCCGAAGTCATTGAGAAGTCTCTGGATGAGTGGGCGCTGACCGCTGCCCGTTACGACTCCTACCTGCATACCGGCTTCCTTGATCTTCTGCATGATTTCCTTCACACCAGGGAAAATCTCGGCGGTAGGCATAGAGTGGAAGATGTCTGTCTTCACATCATACATCTTCTGTGCTTCATCCAGTGTGATGTCGATACCCTTCTGTTTCTTTACCATCATCTGGATGGTGTCAATGCCTCGGGCTCCCTCGGTGGCATAGGCATCGGCGGCAGTCATGTGGATATCAAACTGCTTCATCGATTCCTGCCAAGCCACGGCATGGTTGGGCATACTGTTATACAATACACCATCCATATCAAAAAGAACGGCTTTAGGGTTGAATTCCCCAAAGCCGTGGTCTT
>ERZ1035051.210-NODE-210-length-25067-cov-24.791420_pt1 | contig 25067 bp, 24 predicted proteins | sample MGYA00520586_ERZ1035051 | MGnify/ENA primary metagenome ERZ1035051 (study PRJEB33766, sample SAMN09781692) | gut metagenome | biome: gut microbiome | host: Homo sapiens | place: Madagascar | study: EMG produced TPA metagenomics assembly of the PRJNA485056 data...
TTGATAAATGACAGCATATCGAGGATTTGCAATTGAGCTTGATTCATTGTTGCTAACTGTGCCATAATAATTCACTTTATAAATTTCTAACCGCAAAAGTACGCTTTTTCCTTGAAACCACCAAGAAAATCAAAAGAAATCAGCAATTTACCAGCAAATTACACAAAAATAGTCTCTCCTATTCTCATTTCGCTCTAACATGATTGTTCCGCAGATTTCGCAGATGACGCAGATTTCTTTTACCTTTTTACATTTTTACCCTTTTACCTTTTAAAGTCCCTAGGCGGTCCCAGCCCGCAAAACATGGCGCAGGGCTTTGATGCCCCGCCAACCATAAAGCGAAGCGGTTCTGAGCACCGGAGGGCGGTTACATCCCTAATCCCTATGGTAGGGATTTAGGGCTTGGGTATAGGGTAAGGACCCTCCCGCTGGGGAGGGACAGGTGGGGCTTACTTACAATACATCTCCTCATAATACTTCTGATACTCCCCAGAAGTAACATGATCGATCCATTCCTGGTTATCGAGATACCATTTTACGGTCTCCTCGATACCCTCCTCAAACTGGAGAGATGGCTCCCAACCCAATTCCTTCTGCAGCTTTCTAGAGTCGATGGCGTAACGCATATCGTGACCCTTTCTGTCGGTTACATAAGTGATGAGGTCCATATCCTCGCCTTCCTTTCTGCCGAGCAATCTATCAACGGTTTTGATAACCACCTTGATGATATCGATGTTCTTCCACTCGTTGAAACCGCCGATGTTGTAAGTCTCGGCAATCTTACCCTTGTGGAAAATCATATCGATGGCACGGGCATGATCTACTACATACAACCAGTCGCGCACGTTCTCACCCTTACCATATACTGGCAATGGCTTGCGATGACGGATGTTGTTGATGAACAGCGGAATCAACTTCTCAGGGAACTGGTATGGACCATAGTTGTTAGAGCAGTTGGTCACGATGGTTGGCATACCGTATGTATCGTGGAAAGCACGGACAAAGTGGTCTGAGCTTGCCTTGGATGCTGAGTATGGAGAGTGAGGATTGTACTTGGTAGTCTCCAGGAAGAACTCCTCGCCGTAAGCCTCGTGGTTCTTACCGCTGGATGCCTTGGTTGTGAAAGGAGCAGGAATGCCCTCAGGGTGAGTCATCTGCAATGCACCGTAAACCTCATCAGTAGAGATGTGGTAGAAACGCTTACCCTCATATCCCTCAGGAAGACTCTCCCAGTAAATCTTGGCAGCCTGGAGCAGAGACAGGGTACCCATCACGTTGGTCTGAGCGAAAGTGAATGGATCCTTGATACTTCTATCTACATGGCTCTCGGCAGCGAGATGGATGATGCCATCCACCTTGTAGTCCTGCATCAGCTTCAACATCAGGTCGAAATCGCAGATATCACCCTTAACGAAAGTATAGTTAGGCTTGTCCTCGATGTCCTTGAGGTTAGCCAGGTTACCTGCGTATGTCAACTTGTCGAGGTTGATGATGTGATACTCAGGATATTTGTTCACGAAAAGTCTTACTACGTGTGAGCCGATGAAACCAGCACCGCCCGTGATAATGATATTCTTCATCTTCTTAATATTCTAAATTCTTTTTTAATGTTTGATCTTTCTCTTCAAGGATTGAAAGGAGATACTTACCATAGTCATTCTTCAACATTGGCAGAGCATTCTCTCTCAACTGTTCTGCGGTAATCCAACCTTGACGATATGCGATTCCTTCCAAACAAGCTACCTTCAAGCCCTGTCGCTTCTCCAAAACCTCGATAAAGGTAGAGGCCTCAGAAAGGGAATCATGGGTTCCGGTATCAAGCCAGGCGAATCCTCTTGCCATGGTCTGTACCTTCAGCTGCTTATCCTTCAGGAACTCCTGGTTTACGGTTGTGATTTCCAACTCACCACGAGCAGAAGGCTTGATATGCTTGGCTACTTCCACCACCTTATTAGGATAGAAGTATAAGCCTACCACAGCATAGTTGCTCTTTGGATGCTCAGGCTTCTCCTCAATGCTGAGGCAATTGCCTTGTTCATCAAACTCAGCTACACCATATCGCTCAGGATCGCTTACTCGATAACCAAATACAGTAGCTTTGTTATTCTGCTCTGCATCTACTACTGCCTGATGCAACATCTGGTTCAAACCAGCACCATAGAAGATGTTATCTCCCAAAACAAGGCAAGCAGAATCATTACCGATGAACTTCTCACCGATTATGAAAGCCTGTGCCAAGCCATCGGGAGAAGGCTGCTCGGCATACTCAAATTTCACACCCAGTTGGCTACCATCGCCTAAGAGTCGCTTGAAACCAGGCAAGTCGAATGGAGTTGAGATAATCAGTATCTCACGGATACCCGCCAACATCAAAACCGAGATAGGATAATATATCATCGGTTTATCAAAGATAGGAATCAGCTGCTTGCTGATACCCTTTGTGATAGGATACAGACGTGTACCGCTACCACCTGCCAATACTATTCCCTTCATTGTTTATAAATTTATTATTTTAAACCCTGTCTGTCATTATCCTCAAACCAGTCAGCAAGAGCTTCCTCAAAGCTCCACTTAAACTGATAGCCGCAGTTCTTCAACTTTTCACCACAGATATTAATAGAAATCTGGAGCTTCTTCACTCTGGCAGGACAGATACCCATTGGTGAGCCAAGAAGCATGGCAGTTCTAGCCATAGGCATGATAACCCAGTTAGGAATATCAGGTACAAACTGAGTTAATCCAGTTACCTTCTTCATTGCCTCCACGATATGCTGGATGGTATAGGCAGGTTCAAAGCAACAGTTATATAGCTCCACCCCATGTTTATGATGCTCCAACCATAATGATAGTCATTTCACATATCAATTAACATACGATACAGTTCCCCCTACAATTTCCTTTGCAGGATATTGTAGGGGTACATTCTTATTTTCCCTCAAAAAGATTTTTGGGATTATTGTTGCTGCGCTCTAACATCTTCATAAACATCATGAGATAGTAAATCAAGTGTAGTTTTTAAACGATTCACCTCTGATTTTACATCTTCTTCCCCTAAAACATCTCTCATCTCAAAAGAATCTTCTTTTGAAAAACTATGAAAAGTATTCAGGCAAGCAACTGTAGTTTTAAAGGTCATACGCAACATACCATTAGCCAGTTTTTCTACACGAACGAAGGCTCTTGATTCCAAAGCATATTTTTTTTCTCCAATCAGCCATTCATTAATTACTTGCAAAATTTGATTTTTTACGATCTCGTTCATAGTCACAAGTCCTTACTTATTCGTAAACTCCACAATCAACTTCACAATCTTGTCGATTTCCATATCAGACAATTCATAGAACAATGGCAATCTTACTAAGGTATCACCATATCTGTCACAATTCGGCAACTCTCGACCATCATGCTTGTTCTCATAGAACTTGCTGCTATGCAATGGCAAGTAATGGAATGTGGTCTGCACATCATTCTCCTTCAAGAATTTCATCAAAGCAGTACGATACTCCAAACTTGGACAGAGCAGATAGAACATGTGAGCATTGTTGGTAGCATACTCAGGGATATAAGGCAACTTCACTTCATTGCCAATCTTACCATTCAAGCCCTCGAAATAACGGTTCCAGATATGCTTACGCTTGCCCTGAATATCATCAAGCTGCTCCAGCTGAGCCCAAAGATATGCAGCATTGAACTCAGATGGCAAGAATGAAGAACCCATATCTACCCAACCATACTTGTTGACCATTCCACGATAGAACTCGGCACGGTTGGTACCCTTCTCCCAGATGATCTCGGCACGGCGAACAAAACGCTCGTCATTGATGACGCACATACCACCTTCACCACTACTGATGTTTTTGGTCTCATGGAAAGAGAAAGCACCCAAATGACCGATGCTACCCAATGGACGACCTTTATAGAATGAATCTATGCAATGAGCTGCATCCTCAACAACCAGCAAATTATGCTTCTCAGCAAGAGCCATAATAGCATCCATGTCACAAGCAACACCTGCATAGTGAACCACAGCAATCACCTTGGTCTTCTCATTGATCAATGGCTCAATCTGCTCAACCTCCATATTAGGATTTTCTGCAGAACTGTCTGCAAATACAACCTTTGCACCTTCACGAAGGAAAGCCAATGCTGTAGATACAAATGTATAAGAAGGTACAATTACCTCATCGCCAGGCTTCAAATTGCAAAGCATAGCGCACATCTCCAAGGCATCAGTACCAGATGTTGCAAGAAGACATTTCTTGAAGCCATACTTCTGCTCAAAGAAGGTATGACACTTCTTAGTAAAATCACCATTGCCACTCATGGTTGTTGAATGACAAACTTCCTCCAAATACTTCAATTCTCTTCCAGAGAAATAGGGTTTATTAAATGGAATCATAACTTATAAAAATTTAATGTTATTTACAAATTGCACGTGAACACAATATTTTGAAAGATATTGCGTTTATCAAATATGAAGCAAAACAAAGACATAAAGAAGAACTTATCCGAACGCATCCAAGATGTGTTTGCGAAGTCTCTTGCCTTTATTCTCTCCATATATTTTCGTATAACCGGTCAGAAAGAACTCTAACCCTTTAATGCATTCAAGTAATATTGAAGCATCTTTTCTGCTTCAGTCTTTGAATCAAATCCTGCATCAGCCACTTCCTTGGCATGACTTCTGCGAACAGGAATATTCTTCTCAACAATAGGGATAATCTTCTCTGCCCACGCTGCTGCACCATCATCCAAGTTGATGAAATGTCCCAGTTCACAAGCACTAGCTTCTGGAGTAACAGCCGTTGAAAAGAACATAGGCAAGCCACAGCTTTGGCTTTCCAATCCCACAACAGGCAATCCCTCATAGCGGGAAGGCAACAGGAAGGCATCGAAAGCGTTATAGAACTGCTGGATATCCTCTCTTCTTCCAAGCCAGGACATAGCAGGTTCAATACCGGTTTCCTTGATACGCACTTTCATCTTCTCCTCCAGGATGCCAGCACCAATGATAACAAACTGGGCTTTTTTCTGACGCTTATAGATTTCACTCATCACATCTATCAGGAACAGAGGATTCTTCTGATGCTCAAATCTTCCGATAAAGCCATATACCACCTTATCCTCCCAACCAAACTTCTTGCGGGTCTCGTTACGGAGTTCTGGCTGATAAGAATTAAACTCAGTATTGATAGCCGTTTTGAAAATTGCAATCTTTCCTTCATCAAATGCCTTCTTACCGAACTGGAAGATACCACAATCCTCTCCACATGCCATATAATGAGTGGCATAGAGATGAGAAAGCGGACGGAGCATATACTTTACGTATGTCTTCCACTCACCAGGAGCAGCCATTGATAAAGACTCAGAGATACGAACCTTTACGCCAGCTTTCTTGGCTGCATACATAGGGAAGAAATTCATCATACTGTTGTAAGCATGAACCACATCATACTTTTCTTTCTTGAAGAGTTCATACAAGGCATCAGTATGTCCCTTGAGTTTCTTGAAAGATGGAACGATAAACACACGACCACCCAATGCTTCAATCTCCTCCTGCGGAATGGCATTAGAGTCATCGTTGCATACGATATCCATCTGTACTTGGGTCTTATCTATATGGCGGAAGTACTCCATAATAAGATTCTTCTTACCGCCAGACAAGATAGGACCACCTATAACTGCTACTTTAATCATATTTTTTATTTCAGATACTTTTTAATATATAGTTTTAAACAAGCAGGTATTAAATCCTTCATTTTTGCTTTAAAAGATGGTTGAAATGTCTTAGCAAAAGAATCTTCAAACCACGTATCAGAATCTTTTATACCATGATAAATTGTATCACGTACCATATCTTTGCGCTTAGTAGGTTTTAGAAGATTACTATTATGCTTTGATATTTTCTCAAAAGTTGTTTCTTTATAATAGAAATTACTAGAGAAATTCTTCCAGACATCCAAACCTTTTTCTGTATTTATAAGCATACATGAGACACCATGTACATCGTAAAAATCAGGATGTTCGTTTTCTATTCCCCAATAATCACCTATCGTAATATCTCCCACTCTACCAGGGGTACAATATTTGCACTCATAACAGCATTCACGATATGTTACACCTTCTAAAAATCTATAATAATAAGGATCAACATCGCAAAAATGCATTTTTTCCTTGCTATCAGTTTTAATAGAAAAATTCAATGCCCACCCAGCTAACTTAGACCTAAAATTATATTCTTTAATTTTAAAGTTCTTTTGTTTTTCAAGCCATACTATGTATTTTTTAAATAATAAGGGGCTATTTACACCATGGCAAATCAAATCCATAGTAAGAAGGTTATCGTAATCTTTCTTCAAAAAGGATTTCAGACCTCCAACTTGACATGCTGTTCCTGAAAAAAGGACTTTCTTACCTTGCATTAGCTTTGCTTTTATATCACTATAAGAATGCTGTGTATTTGCTTGAACATACTTACTACTCTGGATTTTCTTTAACTCATTCAAAGAATTGGCACAAACATGACAAGCATTCCATTCTGAATCATATGTTACACCATAAACAACTCCTCCATTTTCTATCCATGCCTTAGCAATACCCATAAAAGCACCACCAGAGGCACTTCTGAACAATAGCTCATCATCTTTCAACCGAACAGCTAAAGCTTGACAAGCAACAGATTTCTTAATGGCAATATTTTGAGGACATCGTTTCTGACACAATCCACAGTCAATACACTTAGATTGATCAATAGAAGCAACCATAAACCCCTCATCATCTTCAATCATAGAGATAGCTTTTTGTGAACACAATTGTTCGCAAGCTCTACATCCTGTACATTTTTTGGTTATATCATTCATTTCTCAAGTGCATTTTTTAAGAAAGCAACTCCTTTAGATCTTTCTTGATTTAAAATGGAATTTACACGTTCAAAGTCTACATTAGTCTTCTCTACATAAGAGAAATCATTATATTCCTTCAAATGCCTTTGTTCTAACCCCGTAAGTTGAAGCAAACTTGCCAATCTACTACTAAACTCATTCGGATAAATACATATCATTGGAGTATTCAAGTTACAGCAAAATGCAGTTCCATGAAATGAATCGGTAATAACACAACCAGCATTAGCAATTAAACTGATAAAATCAGTTACTTCGGGTATAAGAATAGACTTACCTGGTCTCACAATTTGGTCATATCTCAAACAGAAACGTACCAATTTCCAACCTTTTCTTTTTGCAAATTCCTTTGCATATCGATCAAATTCGCGATTAGAGTTCAATTGGTAAACTAACACATATTTACCTTTATCTGTTCTTACACGCTGCGATTCTGTCAGCAACGACATCCAAAAGTCCTTGTTAACTTGCAATGTAGGATCTAAGACATGTGTTACAGAAGGTAAACCTAAATCTTCACAGATATTGACTGCACTTTTTTCTCTTACAGAAATTGCAGAATAACGTTGAAGCAACTTACGAGTTTCTTCTTTCTCCCAATCATCAAGTTGTGGTTTACCAAAACTGGCAGAATACGCTATTTTCTTTACGTTATCAGGAACAAAGCTAAGAAAAAGCGGCTTCAATATACCACCATTCCATCCAGAGTTCCATACTTGATCACTACCCGTACAATAAATATCAGAATCAATTTTGAATTTTTTGAAACTTTCTTCTGTTCCATAAACCTTATCTTGCTGGTTCAAATATTTATTTAAGAAACGCGGAAACATTCTATCCTCTCTTACAAAAGTAGGATATAACAAAATTCCATATATAACCTTTTGAAAGATATTTCTTTTTTCTACCCATAGTTTAATTCGTTGAAATTTTGAAGAAAGAAGACCATCCTTTACATAGTTAATAAAATCAACCTGGCATCCTAAATCTTCAAACACCTTCTGTGTCGCCACAGCCTGAAGAACAGAACCATAATTTCTTACGTTCTGAAGTGTGATAACTGTAACTTTCTTCATATTATTTTCTTCTATCTACGAATTTAAAAACAAATTTTAATGCAGAAAAGCCAAAATATGAAATTAAGCATGCCAATCTAGCTTTTGGACGTGCTTGATTATCCAACAAAACTGTTCTTCGATTTTTATACAACAAGTCCTTAATGATATAGCGCTTACTATAATTCTTTGGCATTTTCAGCAAGAGATGACAAGCAAAACTAACCATTCTACATTGATATGATTTCATTATTGGTCTTATCAAATCCATATGTCTATTAAATGAATCCAAAACTTCTAAAGCTCCATCCATTTTCTTTTCGCTAAAGCTAGCTCCTTCAGTACTGTTTGAGCGCAAAAGATAGTAATAAATTACTTTATTACAATATGCCACCTTATCACTCTGGAAAAGAAGAAGATAAGTAATTGCAAAATCCTCAAAGATTTTTCCAACAGGATAACGGATACCAGATTCAAATATAGACTTATGATATAATTTACATACAGGCCATGTATCAAATTTCACCTGATAGTTCATATATTCCACGGCTTTAGCAGGTGAAAGCAGTTCTTCTTCATACTTAGAAGGAACAACTTTAATAGGTTCGCCTTCCTTGAATGTTTGAAGAATTGCCAAAGATACCTTACATTTGTATTTTTTTACAAGATTATATAGCGTTTCTACATGATCCGGAGTTATGATATCATCGCTATCTACAAAAAGAAGGTATTCGCCAGATGCCTTTTCTATACACAAATTTCTAGCAACAGCCTGACCTTCATTTTTTTTGTGTATAACTCTTATACGCTTATCCTTGGCAGCATAACTGTCACAAATACTTCCACTTTCATCAGTACTTCCATCATCAACTAATAAAATCTCTAGATTCGAATAAGTTTGATTTATAATACTATCAATGCAAGTCGAAAGATATGGTGCTACATTGTATAATGGCACCAATACACTTATAAGTTCATTTTCAACCATCATTATTTCAACATTTTTTTAATATAACCTTTCACTAGTAATTTGGATATAGCAAACTGCCAATACAAAAAATGCTTAAGTTTAGAATACCTTCCATCATAGAATTTAGATAGAAACAATTTTCGGTCCTTTAAGCTTATCTTATATCTTTTCCAGGTAAATTGAGAAGAAATGCCACCATCCGTCATATTGGTGATGATATTACTAAAAAACTTAAATTTACAGCCAGCAGCACAAACTCGATGAAACCAATCAACATCACCAGATAGCTTATATCTAATATCAAAAGCACCATATTTATCATATATGCTTTTGGGAACCAATGTTGCAGGATGAGTCACGCCAATGTCATCTTTTTCATAAGCTTTCATGAGATTAGATGCTTCAGACTTACATTTTACTATCACATGACCATTATCGTCAACAAAGTTCATTGCGCAACTAATTATTGGCAAATCATCTTTGTCCTGCCTTGTAATGATATCAGCTAAGTGCTCTAAAGCACCAGGTTCAATATAGTCATCACTATTGACAATCCAAACATAAGTACCTGTAGCCATATTAACACCTTTGGTAAAAGCATCATATATGCCCTTGTCTGGTTCACTAACATAACGCATTCTACCTTCAAACTGAGGTAAATAACGCTTAATTACATCTACAGTCTTGTCCTTTGAAGCACCATCAACAATAATATATTCATAATCCTTGAATTCTTGACCAAGAACAGATTTCATTGTTTTTTCTATACTGGATTCGCAATTATAACAGACAGTAACTATAGAAAAAAGAACTTTATTCATATATTAACTCTTTAAATTTTACATTACAAAACTAGCAATACTTAAACAATTTTGCTATACTATATATTTATCTTCTTGATAAATTGTGCAGGATTGCCCCCCCATATTTCATCAGCTGGTACATCTTTAGTTACAACACTTCCTGCAGCAATAATACTTCTTGCACCAATTGTAACTCCTTTTAAAATGATTGATCGACAACCAATAAAAACGTCATCACATATTTTTATCGGCAATGTCTTAGCAGAAGAAATATCATTAATTCGAGCTGCACGAACTTTATAGTCTAAACTATGTGCATCAGAATCCATGATGATACAATCTCCACCAATATTCACCCGATTACCAATAGTAATACTACTTTTTGCCCAAATACATGAAGAAGATATACCAACAAAGTCACCTAATATTACATTGGACTCAGGTCTCTCCAACCATATACCCGCATTAATATTTCGAGCGAGAGGGTTGAAGTTGTCACCACTGACAATGCTGCAACTGTTACCAATTGTAAGAACAGCTCCTTTACATATATCTAAATGTATTTTCCCTAAACTAGTAAAATTATCACCAATATATGCCCCGCTCAATTTCAATGCGAATTTATTATAATGACTATAATAATAATGGCGAAATTTTCGTCTTAACAACAACAACTTATTTAAATTCATATGATATCATTATTTTTAATCTTCTATTGGATGATCCTTAAAATAAGCTTTCAACTTGTCTATATCACACAGAAGTTTCCAATTTTCTTTTAGCCAATTAGTATCAAGATTCCACCATTGAATATCTAGCAACCAATTAATAGTATCCTCGTCATAGCGAAAACTAATAACTTTAGCCGGTACACCACCAACTATAGCATATGGTGGAACATCTTGTACAACTACAGCACGAGCTAAAATCATAGCACCATCTCCTACCGTTATGCCACCAGCCAAAAAAGCTCCCTCTCCAATCCAAACATCATTTCCTATCCACAAAGGGTAGCTTTCATTTTTAGTAGACATTCGGTTTTCGACAAACATTTGCTCTTTAGCAAACGTGGTACCACACTGCTCTTTAAACGGATTTAGAGAAAAGAAACATGGAGATGTCGTTACAAATGGCTCTTTATAAGGATGTCGCCCCGAGTTTGATCTTACGAATGGTGCAATGCTGCAAAAACGCCCTATATAGGCGCTCAATTCTGAATAAGGACCCACATAGGAACCTATACCAATGTGCCCTCTAAAAGTACTATGAGGATGCAACATACACATACCTTCTGCATCTACTTATATATTGACATCAGCAGAATATGCATTTTTTACACCCTTACCCCGATTGAGAAAACGGATAACAAACGCTTTTAAAAGACATTTTATTTCAATTTTATGTGCATATAACAAAATTCCCCCCATAAAAAGGAGAAACATAGCAATAAATACAGAATAAATCATAAATGTACAGTAAATAAAAGTTTATCTATAATGCGTCTAATCAACAGTACAATATAAAGGAGCGAAGAACGAAGTTTTGTAGATGGAGTTGCGAAAACATTTCCCGGATAAAGATTATTGGCTTCATTCAAATAATTTCGGTATGCTTGTTTATATAAATTATAATAAGCTACGGACTCCCATTTATCAGTTGAATAATGAGGCAAATAACCTAAATAATCCTTTTTGATATCATTCAATCTAACACTCGCAGCCAATGTGTTTTGGTTATATAACATGACGTATCTAGAAGAAGAAAATACTTTTTCATTCTTCAATACATCAAAGATATATTTAACATCTTCATTCCTTCTCATCTGCTCAGGAAACTTATACTTCCCTGCAATCGATTTATGCAACATCAATGTTCCAGCTCTAGGAGAAATTTCTTGAAATAAAAAGCGTTTAAATGGATTATCAACTAAACCATCTATAGTATTTCTCGAGTACAAACAATGTCTTTTTCCTACCAATAATTTAAAATTGGCACAAAAACACTTTATAGAAGAATGAGACTTAATCAGGTCTTCAAAAATATCAAATGCATTTTCAAAAAAGACGTCATCTGCATCCATATATATAATCCACTCGCCCTTGGCATATTGTAAACCAAAGTTTCTGGCAGACGAAGGACCGCCATTTTCTTTTTTTATAAGTCTGATGCGCTCATCGTGCAATTCTTCAATAATTTTGCAAGAATTATCACTAGAACCATCATCAACTACGATACATTCCCAATTTCTCAACGTTTGATTTCTAATTGAGTTTAATGTAGAAAGTATCGTTTTTTCCTTATTATATAGGGGTATAATTACAGAAATCATATATACTTAAATTAAAATTACCAATCACAACCTCCTTTTAAAAAAGGGTAGCCCATTTGGCTTTTCTCTTTCGGATGATATTTACCCAATAGTCACTAAGCAAATCAAAATTTTGCCAACGAAAACTATTAAAATCAAGCAATTTGTTACCTGATATTTAAACAGAAGGCTATTACCCTAATGAATAGCAACTTTTCTATTTATCGTTCATGTAAAAAAATAGTTTTCTTTAACTTTAAAATCAGAAAACTTGACTTAAGTAAACCTACAATTTATGCATTTATTATAAAAATTAACAAATCTATCAATTGGAGGGAAAAATCCCTCTAAAAATAGACCATATGAGAACTTATGAATTAAATATTTAAGCCATTTCAGTCGGAATTTCTTATTTGGAATCTGTAAGAAAGACTTATCTTCAGGCTCCAACACATAACCATCTTTAAATAGTTTTTCCCATTGCTTAATTACCACAACTTTAGAAAAAACTGTATTATTCATTTTCACAAAACTAGCATAATCCAAATCTTGGCTCTTTAATGCATTGATAATTAATTTCGCAATGTTCTTTTCGTTAGAATAAAGGTTGCCATTGAAGACCGTATCCATATAGCCAGCACACTTTTTCGTTATAACTTTTGCTCCGTTGCTTTGAAACTCCAATGCAGTTAAGCCAAACGTTTCAGTATTACCAGAAGGATTTGGTACGCCAACTTTTGTTTTTAACAATATAGACTCTTTTTCCTTACCCATAATACCCATAAAATGTACGTTATCTTTAATTTTTCCACCATTTGTCAGATAACGCATAAACATGGACTCATAAGTATTCTCAGCAATATTAAAAGATCCCATTACGGCATCTCTATCATAGAGTTGACCTGAACCTATAATATATAATTGAGCGTCAGGAATACTTTTTTCTATCTCAGGCCATGCTTTTGCCAAGATATGAAAACCTTTAGCAGGAACTATGCTACCTATATAGGTCACTATATTCTTTCGTTCAGAAAAAGAATTATTCCTAACCGCAGCTATAGTATCTTCATCTATATCAAAACAATTATATATATAGTCAGATTTATTGTACGCAGGTAAATCCATATATAAATCCATCTGTTCACGCCCTACACATATTATCCTAGCAATCATATCTGACTTGGAATACAAAGACAATTGCTTATATGTTATAAAGTTATGACACCATGGAATCAATTTTGTCTTCCCATTGAAAGACGAAGATTTCAACTCTTCTTCAAAAGACTCACCTATTTGAGGTCTAAATACAAAATAATCATAGCCATGACTATCTGCATATACATAAGCATCGTTTATACTATTAAATATTTGTACTTCCAAACAATCAGGTACACATCCTTTAGATGTATTAAATACTGCAATATCTATATCATTATCACTTTTTGTTAATAAAGTAGATATAAGTAAAAAAAGATATTCAGTACCTCCTATACCTGGATTACCTGATTCTATATCTCTACAATCAACTTGTGATATACGAGAATTATCAAAATAAAAAGCTACTTTCTTTGACATAACAACGCCTTCTTTATTTTATATTCTTTAGCAGCTATCTCTGCCATATATATTACATAAGCATGAATTAAAAAATTACCATCGCGAGTAAACTCTGCGTTAGTTACAGATAATAGTAAAAATATATACCACAATCTAATATAAACATATTCTGGACTGACTTTCATAAAACATGCTTTTAAAGACATCAAAAGATAACCAATAACCGTCAATGTACCTAAAACCCAAGTTTGACCAATTAATCCCCAATCTACATATAATAGACCTAGAGGAGCTAATTCATCATTCATATAATGCCCGTAAGCGTTGCCGAAATATGGTAATCCTGCACCAAAAAAATGTTCCCAGCCATTTTTGAAAAAATGTCCATTCATGTAAAAATCCCATTGTACAATACGAATATAATCTTTATTATCGAGAGTTTCACCAGAATCTTGCCGATCAAATATTCCCCCAATCTGTTCCTGGACTATTGGTAATTGCCATAATATTAGCAATAGGATTAGACCTCCCAAAATAGTAAAAACGTTTTTTTTACTTATACCTTTATTTTTAATAAGGAGATAAATACCAAAAGCTAAAGCAAAACTTACAAAAAATTGTCTATAGGCAGTTAATATCATACAAAAAAGACCCATTATTACCATTGCAAGGTATTGCCATTTGAGTCGTTTATTATAACACTTACATTCTAGTTTTACAAGACCTAGAAACAATCCTAAACTATAAAATCCACTAGCTATAGCTCTCATACGCAATTGCTCACCTTCAGACCATTTTGGAATATGCATAAAATTAATGCCCATACTATATAGAAAATGCTGACATATAAACATCAAATCATACACTAAAATAAATTTAACTAGCAACCGCTCCATATCTTGATAACTTTTATCTTTATACTTTAAATAAAAATAGAATAAAATACCAAGATAATATGGAATAGCCATAAATGACTCTATAAAAGTTTGTCCTCTATTAATATAACTTGAGATAAAAGAACATAATAATCCACCAAATATAAATATAAAAGCTGTCTTATATGGTGTTTTTTTCTTTATACCCCATGAGGCTATAACAATCAAAACTACAGCTTTTAGGGCATGCGGTATTTCTATTACACCAAAGAAGTTACAACAGAGCAAAAAAAGTAATGCGATTTGTATCATATCAATCTAATGCTTCTTTTAGAAATAATCTAGAGAATTCTCTAAAATCTTTTATTTTTCTATCTACTATGGAATAATTGATTGGTTCTCGAAGTTTCTTCTGTATCTCTTGCTCACCAACGTTCCAGTTTAATAGTCTATCTATAATACCTAACTTGCCCAAAAGTGACGTGTATCTCTCAGTTCCTCCTTTTGTGTTATTAAGCACAACAAATTGTTTGTGAAACAAAATACAAAAGACCATACCATGAAAGGAATCAGTTATTACATACTCTGCATTTAGAATTAATTCTAACCATTTTGTAACAGATGGAACCTTCATTAGTCTGTTTAGTATTCCACTCAACCTTTGTCCCAAGAAGGCGAAACAATCAAGCTGGAAAATATTTGATACCTTAATATTTAAGTTATCAGCTATTTGCTTAACTTTATTCATTTTATTTACGTCTCGTCCAAGAATATAAGTTACAAGAACTGAAGATGGTTTTTCCTTCAACAGGAAAGTTTTAACATAAAAGTCACCTTCGTGAAGTAAAGTAGGATCTGCAACCCAAGTACCTTCATTTATGCCAAAAGTGTCTTTTAAAATATCAACTCCAGATTTCTCTCTTACAGATATCGCTTTAAAATCTGACATTAAATTACTAATCTTTTCATTTCTATCTAATGGATGAATACAATTCTCCTTACCAAAAGAAGCTGCATATGCTATCTTTTTGGCTCCACCTTTTGGAACATAATAAAGATACGGAGCATATTCAAAAGAAGAATGAAAATAGTCATCGCGCCAAATCTGATCACTTCCTACGACAAAGGCATAATAACTATTAACATCTATTTTTGAGTAATCATCATTAGAATAAAACGGAAAAGTTTGAGGCTGGAGATATTTCTTTTCAAATTCACCAAAACCTTTTAATTTGGTTCTCTTCTCAAGATAAAAAAGGAACTTTGCTAGAAAGTTCTCTTTTTTTTCAAAATTAGGTCTCCTATTTATATATTCTATTTCATACCCCATCTGCTTTATTGCAACTCCCAAAGCAAAAGCTTGTAACTGTGCTCCATAATTTGGAGCATAATGAGGTGTTTGAATTCCTATTTTATACATAGTCTCTTAATTTTATTTATTATTCTATACCAAAGTGGCACTTCTAATGTTTTTTTAACAGCCATTGTAAATACTTCTTTTCTTTTTGAGAAACGATCTACTAAATATTTATTTTTAACAGCCTGCTTAATTATATTCGGATTACTATTTAAAACTTGCTCAAATGAAACTTCAAGCAAAGATAAAGATGTTATTTTTTCTAAAATATTTGCGCCCTTATAAGAATTTACGATAAATACACTATACCCATTTTTTATATTATACGAAGAAGATAAAATCCCTCGATATCCCCATAAATCTCCAACCATGAAGTCACTTCGAGAAGATAAACTTTTTGATGGACAAGTATAACAAGATTCACGTAAATACAAATCTGACAAGAAACCTTTCAAATATGCATCAGTGCTTGTGTCATGAGAGAAATCAATTGTTTGTTTTCCAACACTAATTCTGAATGACAAATGAAACTTTTCCCATGAATCTCTTTTATCTCTAAAAGATATATTAGAGAATATCAAATTATTACTACGATATTTTGCTAAAAAATATCCCTTAAGTTCATCCAAATAAGCATTCCATTGTTTTATACCGGGTACACCATGACACACCATATCCATAGTTATTAGATTTGAATAATCCTTAACTAAGAATCTATTTAATCCAGCTATCTGACAAGGGGTTCCTGAAAAAAGAACATACCTACCTTCTTTTAAAAACTTCCTTGCCTCTATAAAAGTATTTTCAATCCTACTTTGAACATACTTACTACCCATCATAGGATAAACTTCCTCTATAGTTTGTGCTGCAACATGATGCACATTCCATGTATCATCGAAAACTGCTCCAAAAACTACTCCCCCAAGATTGATAACATACTTAGCTATTTCAATAAACACACCACCTGATGAACTTTTAAGTCTCAAATCTTCATCTTTGTTATAAGCAGCATAACAGTGAAGTGGCGTACGAGGTTCCATCTTATTATAAGCAGGGCAAACTTTCAAACATTTACCACAATCAATACAAATATTGGTATCAATTGAAGGATACAGAAAACCATTGTCCCCTGGTATCAGTTCAATACAACCTTTTGGACACGTCTGTTGACATGCAGAACATCCAGTACAAAGATCTTTGTCTAATTTCGAAATATTATTCATATTCTACTAAATAATTTTAAAGTAACATCTTTCAAATATAAAACCATAAAAGAAAATATAATACTCCAAAAAACACCTAAAAGCAACAATGCTATAGTATTACCATTAATTAGAATTAGCGGTTCTAATGGCTTTGTTGGTAAGAAAAACAATCCATGTATAAACCATATAAACATACTGGCTTTTCCCAAACGAACAAGAACTTTGGTATGTATACGATGAATAGCCTTCATACATAACCAAACAAGAATTATAGCGCTAAACCAATCAGAATTATAGCCAACAGAAAATTTGTAGCATAACAAAAGGTACAATATAAAAAATATGCATAATAACTTTGTATTTATTCTTTCAAAGTATCGAAACCAACCATATCGGTTGAAATAATACCCAACTACTACACATGGTATCCATTCAAAATATACAGCCAGTAACTTCCTAACAAAATAATTATCACTCATTCTACATAAATAGCACATTATACCAAAGAACAATATGAAGCCAATAAAAGATAGTAACGGGCGTACCTTACTTGCTAGATTCGAACAGCGAAGAAGAATGGGAAACGAAAGTAACAAAAATAAATAGAACCGTACATACCAGGCAAACGTAACATTAACATAGTCATACCCCATTATTTCATATGCTCCTGTTTCAAAGCCAAACAAGTTAGCCAATAGAATAGAGAATGAGGGTAGTTTCAAGCAGAACATGAAACCAACTATGATGAATATCAATTCGGCTATCCAATAGTTGAGAATAAAACTCTTGGCTTTCCTAAAATTATATGAATAAGACTTAAATTTTGGATTCAAATAAAGAACCCATCCTGTCAAAAAAGCAAATAAGCTTACGCAAATTTTACACATAGATCCTATCATTAGTTCAATATTCGAAATTTGCCCCCCATAACAACTATCTTAACAGGAATTGGTTGCATGCTACTCCAAAAATGATGAATCATCATTAAGATTATAGCAATTCCTTTTATCATATTACTTTCATCTTTAGTTATGACAAATGCCTTCATTACACTTTACTTCTTTTAAATTTGTTACTATATGTTTGTATTTTCTGCACCACTACATATCTTTCATGAGCATCTAATCCAAGATAGAAACTCATAATAGAAGAACTTAATATGCTTGCACAAACAACTAATATGAAACTAAAATAATTATCATCTAACAAGATGTAAACAAGAGCTGGAACTATTAAAGAAACAACTGCGACAAAAGAACATCTAAATATCACTTGTTTTACAAAGTCTCTTAAATTCAAATCTATTAACGGACGTATGATAAACAATCTTGTTATAAATGCGATAATGCAGATTGATAAATGTACTGCAAAAACAATCCATGGTTGTCCTCCCAACTTCAAAGCAATATAAGAAAAAGGAAGAATAAGCAAGAGCATACCACCAATTACGGACTGATAAACCTTAACTTTTCCTGTTGCTGATGCAGAAACCATCAAAGGATTAGCCGTTGAATCTATCAATAATATCAATATCATGAACCGTAAGAAAATAACAGTATAATCAGGTACGATTTTCAGCCATATTTTTAAGATCAATGGAGCCTCAATAAATACAGGAAGACACAAAGTAAATAACAAGAAGAAAGTAAACTTACTACTTCTATAGATGAGTTTATGCATTTCTCCTAACTTACCTGAAGCATATGTCTTAGTAATTTGAGGATTTAAAGCCATCTGAAAATTCGAAGAGAACTGATTGATAGCACTTTGCACTTGTACACTTACTGCCCTTGCTGCATTAACTGCAGGACCGAAGAACATATTTAACAACAAATTAACACCTTGAGTCATCAATATCGCAGCCAAGTTGCCCCACAAGTTCCAACCAGCAAAGTTTAGCATTTCCTTAAACAAAGGTTTATCAAAATAAAAATGATACCTCGATTCTGAAAAATTACACCTACAATATAAAATATAACAAAGGCATATACATAACTGTACTGCGACTATCAAATAGGCATATAAAATCAACTTATCAAAATTGCCTAGTACGAGCAGAAAGACAACTGCCAGTTTTAAGGATGCCTCCAAAATAGAGATATAGGCAAAAGCTGACATTTTTTCATGCGCAACAATATCTGCATTAAATGGATAACTCATAATAGCAAATACTGTTGTTAGAATACTAGCTTGATAAACTATAAAAGCTGCTGTCATACGTTCCTCTGGTATTACCAACTTATGGTTAAGGAACCACAAACCGATAGTTTCACCCAAAATGACAACAAGAATAGATATCAGAACATGAATATTAATACTCGTCGAAAAAATCTGCTTCAATCTATCAGCATTTCCTTTTCCCAGTTCAAAAGTAATATATCGTTGAGTGGAAGCTGTCATAGCATTATTGAGAAAGCTAAACATAGCAACAACACCACCAACTACATTATAAATACCATAATCTTCTACTCCCAATGTATTCAAGACTACTCGGCTTGTATAAAGTTGTACGGCCATCATGAATATCATACGGAAATACAAAAGTATCGTATTCTTCGCTATTCGTTTATTATTATCTGATGTTTGATTTGACATTGACTTTTTTACTAGTGTCCGGATAATATCTCAGTATAGGTAATCCTCTATATTGAGACCCCGGACTATTAATACTTAATTCTTTTAGTTACTTTGAATATGGAATGGATATCGTCTTGCTTAAAAGAAGCAGCCCAATAAACATGGATATAAACTCATTTTCTCCATGACAAAACTCTGTCCAACAGGATAGTTTTGTTCGCATCACAGTAAATCAGAGCCATTTGAGGGGACCTGTAAAAATCTAATCCAAAAGTTCAAAGAACGATGTTTTAAATTAATTTTCAATCATTTAGACTACCTAAACCGAATTTGATCCGGACAGTAGGCTATTGCCTATAAACCTTTTAATTAAAACTTCCGGGATACATTCGACGATATTCCTCATTCAAATAAGCTATTTCTGCATCTGTATATGCAAAAGGTAAATAATCAAGATCAGTTGCCATCTCTGTAATAACTAGCAGTATAAATCAATATGAATATCGAATGGGCTATCGAAGTCTTTTAACAACGGATGCTTCGTATCTTTCTCTGAGAGATTGACATACTCTGCAGGAATCTTCCAATCGATACCGAGGGTATCATCGAGGATAGAGATACCACCATCTGCTTCTGGATGATAGAAGTTATCACACTTGTACTGAAAGACGGCAGTCTCTGAAAGGACTGCGAAACCATGGGCAAAGCCCTTTGGAATGAAAAACTGCAAATGATTATCTTCAGTTAATTCTGCAGAAACGTACTTGCCATAAGTAGGTGAACCTTTACGAATATCAACAACTACATCAAGTACCCTTCCTTTTACGCAACGAACCAGCTTACTTTGAGAGTACGGTGGACGCTGAAAGTGCAAACCTCGTAGCACTCCATAAAAACTCATACTTTCATTATCTTGACAAAAGTTTATCTTGTGTCCTAGTATTGGAGAAATCTTGCCATTAAACTCTCGCTAATTAAAACTCTCCAAAAAGTAGCCTCAATCATCACGGAAGAGGTTAGGTTCTATCATGAGAACGCCTTCAATATCTGTCTTTATTATATTCATTGTTTTTAATATTCTAAATTCTTTTTTAATGTTTGATCTTTCTCTTCAAGGATTGAAAGGAGATACTTACCATAGTCATTCTTCAGCATAGGCTGAGCATTCTCTCTCAACTGTTCTGCGGTAATCCAACCCTGACGGTATGCGATTCCTTCCAAGCAAGCCACCTTCAAACCCTGGCGCTTCTCCAGGACCTCAATAAAGGTGGATGCTTCAGAAAGGGAATCATGGGTACCGGTATCGAGCCAGGCAAATCCTCTTGCAATGGTCTGTACCTTCAGCTGCTTATCCTTCAGAAACTCCTGGTTTACGGTGGTGATTTCTAACTCACCACGAGCGGATGGCTTGATATGCTTGGCTACTTCTACCACCTTATTAGGATAGAAGTATAAGCCCACCACTGCATAGTTGCTCTTTGGATGCTCAGGCTTCTCCTCGATGCTGAGACAATTGCCTTGCTCATCAAACTCAGCTACTCCATATCGTTCCGGATCACTTACACGATAGCCAAAAACGGTAGCCTTGTTGTTCTGCTCAGCATCAACTACAGCCTGATGCAGCATCTGGTTTAAGCCTGCTCCATAGAAGATATTATCGCCTAATACGAGGCAAGCAGAATCATTACCGATGAACTTCTCTCCGATAATGAAAGCTTGGGCTAAGCCATCTGGTGATGGCTGCTCTGCATACTCAAACTTCACACCAAACTGGCTTCCATCGCCTAAGAGGCGTTTGAAGCCTGGCAAGTCAAATGGTGTTGAAATAATGAGTATCTCACGGATACCTGCCAACATCAATACTGATATTGGGTAATATATCATCGGTTTATCAAAGATAGGAATCAGCTGCTTGCTGATACCCTTTGTGATAGGGTACAAGCGTGTACCGCTACCACCTGCTAATACTATTCCTTTCATATAATTATTATTTATTGATCAATAACATGTTTTCTAAAATCATCCCTCAATGGTCTTTACACCCCCTTCGGTTCCCCCGTTTGCGGGGGACTGAAACCTTCTTTAGCATTAAAGAAGTCATCTTTTCGAATTCCTCCATCTCCCTTTAGCCAAAGGGAGGGTTTTCTAAAATCATCCCGTCCTTCTTTACCATTAAAGAAGGCTCCACCTCTCACCCCTGCCCTCTCTCCTCAGGAGCGAGGGAGGAAACCGCCCTACTCGGTGCTCGGGACCGCTACGCTCTAAGGTTGGCGGACCATCAAAGGTCTACGCCAGGTTTTGCGGGATGGGACCGCCTCATTAGTTGCTCACATAGAACAGTTTATAAATTCTATTTTATTTAATATCTGCAGTTGTGTCAACTTATGATTAGTTAGCATTTGCAACTGCCATATCAAGTTATCATAAGATGATTGACCATAATAGTAAATTACCTACTATCAATAATGTTTCTTCTCCCATAAACCGTTTTTAATATCTACAGAAAATTCAAATCACAATTATAATCCTTTGGAAATCTAATCGTGCCTACATACTTAGGTCTATTACTGTTTATGACTAAATAATTGTAAGGGATTCTGCATTTCTCAGCTATAACATGTGCTAAGTCATCTTCAGAATGAACCGGAAACCCATAAAAATTATCTAACAAATCATTCACGTCATGGCGAATAGATGAGACAATAATGCTCTTTGTATTAGGCAATCCATCCTCATAAGTAACATCTACTGAAGTTTTCTCAGGATTAGAAGATGGCATAAATAACAATTGATTTGCAAAAGGTAATAATACCTGATGTATATAATTAAAAGAACATTTCAGATTGACATCACGACAATGTTTCATCAGACGTTCCAACATTTCATAGTCAGGTTTGGATACAAATGTTCCATCGGAAGCAAAGTATAACTCAAATAAAGCTCCATTCATGAAATGGTTATATCCGCTACTTGTATAGCTTGCTAAGATATGTGAATCATCAAAGAAGTTCTGACAGTCAAAACAATTGCAATATGCTGCCCAACAACAACATCTTCCAAGCAAGAATTGCTCATCACAACTAAGCCTCAACATATTTATTTTTTTCATATCAGCCAATGCATCTCTCTGATCAGAAAATTGTGTTGAACAGAAATTACGAACAATATTTGCTATTGCCTCATCAGAATAGTCATAATCCTGGCGACATATAACCCTATCAGAATATCCACCAACATTCAAATTTTGAATCATCTGCCCAGAATTGAAACAGAAATTTCCAATCAATGAAGTATGTTCCCAGCTAGTCTGCTTCTCTTTTGAAAGATTATAAACTGTTGTTCTTACTTTCTTGAAAAAACTTTCAATAGGAAGACCAACCTCCGTTATATGCTGCAATAATGCCCCCGTATAAAAGCTATGGTTACCCATACCTACATCATCGGCTTTCTGACCGGGAGATGTAGAATATGCTATCAATGTGCCTTTAGGAGCAAAGACTGGAGCTAAAGTAGATGCTGCATACAAAGCTCTTTCAACAGGAAAAGGATTGTTTCGACATGCATCAATAATAATGATATTTGTATTGCAATTCTTTGCTTTTATAGCATTGAGACTTTCTTGCAAATCAATAGAATACCTCTTAGTACCACATTTATTGTCAGCAGGTGTATTTTTACATAACAGATAGTTTTTACCATCTATCTCGACTCCATGACCAGCAAAATAAACAACACAAGCGTCATACATATTTAAGTCTTCACAAAACTGAGAGAAATTACAATCCCACTGATCTGTATCTATATCATAATAATCGAAAACATAGAATTTTAGTTTACGAAGAATCTCTGCTATAGCTCTTGCATCATTTACAGCATTTGTTAATTGGGTGGCTTGATCATAAATATCAATACCAATCACTAATGCTTTAGCTCTTATATATTTCTGATTATTCATTTTATTTGTAAGCGGTCACTTTAGGTACGTTAAGCCATAAAATGAATGCTTTTTTATTATCTTTTAAGAAAAAATCATTTGAATTTATGCCCAAGAAGTAACTATTGCCAGCTGCCACCTATGGGCTAGTAAGTCTACCAATTTGTCTTTTGCCGTTTTCTTGATTCTGCGGAACACATCACAAACTCACAGGCTTGGCACTTGGCTTACGATAAGAATCGTTACGCAAACAATGAAGCATCTTGGTATAGCTTACATTTTTTAACTGAACCCATGAAGGTTCTTGCTTTTGTCCTCGGTTCGAAACTAACGAACCATTGAGGCATAGTACTTGCCTTCTTCGTTTATATTCATTTTGTCCAAATTTAAAATTCGGGGCAAAGGTATATATTTTTATTAACGTACGCAAGACGGCCTAAAGTGACTGCTTACTTTCTATTTTTAGAATATCACTGAAGATATCTTGCTTCTTATCCATCAACTCCTCGTCTGACAAATCAACATTCATGTTTCCAGACAAAGAAGGCTCCCTATCTTTAATTGGAGCTAATTGGTATCGATATATAACAAATGTGCTCATGATAATTCTGTAAATATGGCTATTGGATCTATTATACATTCATTTTCTGAACGACCATTAAACTGCATTTCAAGATTTGCTATTGTTTCGTTCATTCCTTGAGCAGCAGTTTTCATGTCAACCCCATGTAATTCTGGAATTTCCGGCTTAGGATTTCCTACTTGCGTTACGATACCAATAACTGTGAATTCTTTCTCGGTAATACGAGAATATTTTGAAACAAGAACGTTTCCTTTTTCTTTGAAACATTGTGGATTCGCAACAACAGAAAAATTGAGGGATGATTCTGATAAAATAACTCGCACCTCAAAGCTTCCTTGGAATCCGAAATTCATAACTGTTGATAAATTCTTTATGTATTTATCATCTAATACTAAGCCTTGCTGCTTTAATTGTTCCTCTATCATTTTCTCTACAGTCTTTAGAATCTGTTGTTTTTTATTTCGCTGTTCACGATCTTTAGTGACTTTAATGTCTTGATCAAATTGACTTTTTAGTTGCTCATTTGCCATATATTGTAAGCTCCCTATTGCACGTCCTATATTATTGAAATTTTCTATAATATATTGCATTCGAGCATAATCACAGAAGACTATCTTTCCACGAATTCTTACAAACCCCTTATCAAGTAAATCACTCAAAACATCCGTAGACTTAATATCATACAACAAAGAGCGTTCTTCCAATTCTTTTTCAAATAGATTGAAAGCAAAATCATGAAGATAGCACATTTCAGATTTTCCTTTTGACTGAGACATCATATCTGCCATAAACCTTCCTGACAAAAAGTTTCCTTTTTGCTGCTGCTCTTCATTAAAGCTCTCTGTCTCTTTTTTCAAAATGTATTGCGTCATTCCCTCGAATAGCTGTGAAGAAATGGAATACATTTTATCTTCATCAAGATAGATGAATGATTTTATATGTAG
>ERZ1035051.214-NODE-214-length-24827-cov-7.896335_pt1 | contig 24827 bp, 10 predicted proteins | sample MGYA00520586_ERZ1035051 | MGnify/ENA primary metagenome ERZ1035051 (study PRJEB33766, sample SAMN09781692) | gut metagenome | biome: gut microbiome | host: Homo sapiens | place: Madagascar | study: EMG produced TPA metagenomics assembly of the PRJNA485056 data set...
CAGCAAAACGGTGATAAATAGTGTAAAGTTCATAAATTTGTTATAACGTTATTTTATATAAATGCTTCTAAGCGGTTGCAAAGGTAACACTTTTTTCTGAAAGAGCACATTTTTTTATGGTTTAATTTGCATCCAAAGTGAAAAAACACAAAAAACTGCCTGTTTCATCAGTCAACAGACAGACTTAATGGAGGATCAGAAACAGAGAAAACGAGCATATTTTATAGCAAAAAGGAACAGAATAGTAGGATTTTTTACCCAAAATACGTTAAAAGGACACAAGTATTGAATATTTTTCAAGTTTTCAGCATTTATAACAGGGAAAATATGTATCTTTGCACTCTCTAACCGGGTTCTGTCTAGAATAGGTAGATAAAAACAAAAGCATTTGCGATTACAATGAAGAAGGATAACTGCACTCAGCATGCAGATAAAGGTTCTTGCGTTGGACTTATCTCCAGCGCCCTCCCCGAAGTTAAAAACAAGATTCTTGCGGCTAGCTCAGATACAGGGGTGTCCACCCATTGTATGCCTGCGAAAACAAAATCTATCGCAAAAAAATCTAACGAACAACAGAACTGGTATGCACTCCGAACTACCTATGGAAGAGAGAAGAAAGCCTACGACTACCTCGTAGCAAAAGGCGTTTCTGCTTTCTACCCTACCATCCAGGTGATGAAAGAAATTAGAGGACAACGTAAGGTTGTAACGGAATCCCGACTGCCCAACATCTTTTTTGCTTTCGGTACCGAAGAGGAAATCAAAAGTTATGTGTATGATAATGTGAATCTGCCATATCTCCGCTTCTATTACCGACACATGCATGAAGGGGCAAGGATTACGAAATCTCCACTGATTGTTCCCCAGAAACAGATTGAGGGTTTAAAGATTATCTGTGAATCAGAAGCTGATGATATCCTCTATGTGCCTGAAGAGGTTCAGAAGTTCAAGGAAGGACAGATGGTCAGGGTGATAGATGGTAAGTTTAAGGGACTGACAGGAAGAGTGGCACGGTATCAGGGGCAGCAGCGGGTTGCCATCATCATCGACGGCGGCTTTACCATGGCTACTGCTTATCTACCAACAGCTTTTCTGGAATATATATAGTATAACAAAAACTGAAATTAGTAAAAGGTAAAAGTGCGAAACAAAACTGTTTTAATCATTTTTTTGATATGCGTAACGATGAATGTATCTGCCCAGGTGAAAACCACAGACAGTACGTTCATAAATAACTCGCGCCCTATAGTCTTTGTCGTCAACCGAACTGATATCAGCGAGAGTGACAAAGACTGGATTAACAATTTTCTGATTCCTGAGCTGGAAGCACTTGGAGACAGGGACATCATCCTTGGGCGTGCTACGGCGTCACCAGAAGGTTCTACTCCCAACAACGTGCGACTTGCCCGGAGCCGAAAGGCTTCCATGGATGCCTTGCTAGGCAGATACGGTATCAACACCAAGCGCATCAGATATGATGTGGTGCCAGAAGATTATCCGCTCCTCCTCTCGCTGATGCAGATGGAGCACGACAAGTACCTGCCTATAGTAAAGACCATCATCAGAAAACATGACGGAAAAGGTGACCAGCTGAAAGCGGAACTGAAACGGCTGGAAGGAGGAAAAATCTGGAACCATCTGCTCAAGAAATATTTCCCGCAGTTGCGTGCCGTCAGAATCATGCCGATAGACGAACGGCTCGTAAATACCAACCAGTTGCCAGAGGCAAAACCTATCCATACGGACTTGCCGTTTCCTAAGCCCAACATCTATGTGGAAATGCCGCTACCGGAACCGGCTGAAAGCAGCAGGAAACGCCGTGAGTTGCTGAGCATCAAGACCAATCTGCTCTACGACTTCGCCTATATGCCGGGCTACGACCGCTTCTGCCCTATCCCCAACGTGGCTCTTGAGTATTATCCGCTGTCCGGACATTTCACATACGGTGCCAGTTTCGAGGGACCCTGGTGGCGGAACTACAAAGAGCATAAATATTTCCAGTTGCGCAACTACCAGTTGCATACCCGATATTACCTGAAAAGCGGTGAAACGGGTTTCAGGGGTTTCTTCGTAAGTGCTTACGCGCACGCGTTCCTATATAATATATGCTTCAACGAAAAACGGGGATGGGAAGGTGAAGGATGGGGAGCCGGACTGGGACTGGGTTGGGCGATACCGCTAGACCGCTCCAAACACTGGCGACTCGACATCGGTCTGCAGGCAGGATTTCTCAATACCCGCTACGACCCATACCAGTGGCTCTGCCCTGTGGATGGAGATAAAGACAAACAGGTATATTATTACAAATGGTATGGAGATGCCAAGGATTTCAAAAAGCGACAGTATCGCTATAATTGGTTAGGACCAACCCGACTGGAGGTGAGTTTGAGTTACGATATCCTCTACCGAAAAAGTAAAAGAAAGTAAATAATGAATCAGTTTCAGCAGTTAACATATCTCCTCAAGGGTTCTGTAAGCCACAGAGTTTGCAGAACGGTTATTGCTATCTTTTTCATTTCATCAGTTCTGCTGCTTGCAGGCTGCGAACGTGAGCCGAATCTCTATCTGCATCAGGGCGGTAAGGAAACAACAATGGATCTGCCGAAGATAGACCTGGAGCTGAAAGTGCTCTGGGATTATGAATTCAAATATGATGTGGTATACGACTGGGAGGCGGAATGGAAATACGGATGGGATGATGAGGACAACAAACTCTTCGGAAAAATCGGATATACCGAACCATCTGTTTTCGAGATAAGAAGATACTTCACACAGGATGTGCAATATGGTGCGCACGAAGCACCCTATAAGAACCTGATCCAGTCAAAACAGCTGACAGCCAATTACGACTTCGGTTTCTGGGATATCCTGGCGTGGAACGACATCCAGACTGCGGATGGTATTCAAAGCGTCCGCATAGATGAATCTTCCACTTACGAATATGTAACGGCAAATACGGGACAGACGATGTTTCCCTCAAAATACAATGCTCCCCAATTCAGCAACTCCTTCTATCAACCGGAAGAACTGTTTGCGGGATATGAAAAGGGTATTGAAATCAACCGTAACCTTGACGGATTTGTATTTGATGAGAATCGCAACTGCTGGGTAAGGAAACTAGAAATGCAGATTCAGCCTGTTACCTATATTTATCTTACGCAGATTATCCTCCACAACAACCGCCAGCATACCCGCATAGTAACGGGTATTGACGGAAGTGGCAACCTGAGTGGCATGGCGCGCAGCGTGAATCTGAATACCGGTGTTACCGGAAGGGATGCCATCACGGTAAACTATAATATGAGGATGAAGTTTGACCAGCAAATGAAGGATGGAGAGAAGGTGGATATCATTGGAGGAAGGGTCTTGACCTTCGGTATGCCGAAGTTGAATCCCAGCCGTTTAGACACCCGTTCATATATTGAATCTTTATCTAAAGTAAGAGATGCCGACCTTAACAACCGGCATTACTTGGATGTAAAAATGCAGTTTTATAATGGTAAGGACTCCACATTGGTCTTTGATGTAACCGACCAGGTTCGTCGACTGTACAAAGGTGGCGTCATCACAATTGATTTAGACATGACGAAAGTCCCTGTTCCTGTTCGTCCCGGCGGCTCCGGTTTTGATGCCGTAGTCAAGGATTTCGAAGAGAAACAATGGGAGTTTGATATGTAAATGATGATTATTAACAAAAAATATAATAAACAAAAAAAAGAGAATTAAGATTTAGTTTTTAACATTATCAATTTAACAAACTTATATGTATATGAAAAAGTATATTTTTCTTGCAGCTTCTGCATTTACCCTTGCAAGCTGCACAAGTGATGATTTTCTTGGTAATACACCAGGAAGTACTCCTACTTCAGCCAATTCAGCTATTAACTTCGGTGGAGATGCTGGCAAGATTACACGTGCAACATCGAACGAGGGAGATGACCATGTGAAGCTTGATAACAAGTTCAAGGTGTATGGTGTAAAGAAGACAAATGAAAAGTTTGTAACTGTATTCAAAGATTATTCTGTTTTGTATAATGAAAATTTGACTACCTCAAACACTAATAAATGGGAGTATGTAAAAGATAAACAGACCATTAAGTATTGGGACTACTCAGCTTCAGAGTATCGCTTCGTTGCAGGTTCACCAATTTCAGCCTTCACCTTTAAAGTACCATCAAATGGCACCACTGTGAATATTGAATCTGCTACTATCACAGGTCTCGGTGGTCATATTGTAGCAAATACTACAGAAACAGCAAATACCTTTAATCCTGTTTATGTTGCAGAACCTAAGGTTGTTGCAAAGGCTGATTACAAAAACACCGTTCAGTTCAACTTTGTTCGTCAGCAGTCAATGGTTCGTGTAGGTTTTTACGAAACTATCCCTGGATACTTTGTATCAGACGTTCATTTCTATGCTTACGATACTGATGACAAAACTCTCAAAGTTTCTACAGGCTATAACGTCATACTTACTTCTGCTACAGATGGCTACTTTGTAGGTGGAAGTAATCTCACTGGTACTGTAACTTATGATTGGAAATCAACAACTCCTTCATACACCTACAAATATGATGATACAAATCTTGTAAAGAGACAAAACTGGTATGCTGGTGAATTAGACACTTTGGCTACTAAATCATCAGAGCCAAAAGTTAATATACTCTATGGTACCGACAAAGATATGTCTACAACAGGCTATTTCACTGTATTGCCAACACCTTCAGAAACAGAAGCTTCGCCTATCTTGATTAAGTGTGACTATACTCTCAATTCTGATGATCTTTCAGGTGAGACTATCAAGGTTACAGGCGCTACTGCTGCTATCCCTGCAGCATATAGCAAGTGGGAGCCTAATACACGCTATACATACCTCTTCAAGATTTCTGATAAGACTAATGGTACTACAGGTGATCCTAATAACCCTAAGGATGATCCAGCAGGTCTCTACCCTATCACATTCGATGCTGTAGTAACAGAAATGACAGATAAGACACAGGGTACAACCACAACCGTTGCAACTCCTTCAATTACAACATACCAGGAAGGTTCTGTTGTTGAAAATGACGGTATCAAGTACGTAGCAGGTAAAGAGATTAAAGTTACTGTTACTGATAATACAAATGGTGACATAAAGACTTTGTCTACTGACGGTGCAACTGAAGGTAGCGTTGCTGTTTATAAACTTTCACAAGCAAGAACTGAAGCTGACCTTCAAATAAATAATATTAAAACTTCGGAATTGACTTCAACAAACAGTAAGGGCGTAACACTTGCAGCTGATAACAAGTCATTTACATTCACTCCAGACAAAGAAGGCTACTACGCTATCCAGTACTTAACAACAGCAGCTAATGGAGATAAACCAGCTGCATATACCTATAAGGTTGTATATGTAGCAGCAGCTACAAAATAACAGATTTCTCTTTTGCCCCCAAAAACTCGGGAGCAAAACAATACTATTAAGGCCGGACGGGGTTGAATGTTCCCTGCCCGGCTCCTATGATAAAAAGCAAGAAGAAAATGAAATTATATCGCATCCTGACCATACCATTCGTGGCTCTATGTCTTTTTTCCTGCGCTGGATCTGGGCAGGAAGAACCGGATGTGCCTACTCAACCGGAAGAGCCGAAGGGAGTAAGTATCTCTTTCGGAGGAAATAGCGGAACATGGCAAGATGCACCTACTACCCGTGCAAACAAAGAAACAGGACTGGAAACTATTTCCAAAACCTTCAAAGTATGGGGATATAAAACTACAGGGGGAAATTACACCAGCGGATTCGATCAGTCCCAAAACGTAATGGATGGATATACTGTCTGCTGGACACAACAAACCGCCAATACAACCTCCAGCAATACTGCCGATTGGGAATACGTGGGTATCGCTAATCAAACTATCAAATACTGGGACTATTCCGCTACCAGCTATCGCTTCTTCGCCTATAGCATCCCGACAGCAGCCGGTAACAGTTCAACCCCATCTTTCCAGGAACCTACATCGATAGAAGGTTCCACAGCAAAATATGCATCCTTCTCTATCCCATTCACTTACAATAAGGATGCCACCGCAGTTACCACCCCATATATCTCAGACCTCTGGCTGTCAGACAACCAGAACTTCGAAAACAGGAAATACGGGGCATGCGTAAAACTCACCTTTGCTCCTATTATCACAAAGGTAAGATTCAAATTCAATTATCTGAAAGATACCAAAATCTCTATCACCGATATTGTTTTCAAAAATATAAACGATAAACCTTCACCTACAAAGGGAAATATCATCGTCAGCTACCCTATTACAGGAACAGGAACCAAAGCTTCCTATAAATGGGAAACTACAGAAACAGGAACTGAGCCCATCAAATTCACCATTCCTTACGAGGAAGATGCAGATTTGAATCATCAGGCTACAGAAAGAAAGAAATGGTATTACGTTCCACCATTGGGAGACAGTAACACACCGCAGGGCGCTTACATCATCAGCGCCACCATAGACGGAAAGAAATCTACAGCCACCATTCCGGCAGAATATATGCAATGGAAGGCAGGCTACCAATATACATACATCTTTAAAATAACAGTAGCAGGACCCAACATTGCCTTCACCAATATGCAGGTGGAGAAATGGGTGGAAACTCCTATTAAAAATAATGGCGGTACCGAAGACTGGTAACGCCCCACATGACTCATTATGAAGAATAAAAAACAGATGATACCCCTCTTTGCCTTCCTCGCAAGTCTCACTGCCTGCGAAAGCAACGACCTGCCTATCCAGCACGCCGACAGTTACCGATATATCACCTTTGCTGCACGGACACAAAAGATGACGACACGGGCGGATGACAGATATGAAAGCTATGATCCGGTTCAGCGAATGCACCCACAAAACATGGGCGTCTTCGGCTATTACAACTTTGCCACTCATAGCTTTGAAACCACTGGTACAGAGACAGGAGGCAAAAACCACGCCATCTTCGACAATATCCTGGTAGATTACAATACATCGACCAAGACCTGGAGTACAAAGGAAGAAAAGCGATGGGATGCTTACCCAGACAGCAACTTCGACTTCTTCGGATATATGCCGCATTCTACTGAAGCAACCCTCAGTAAGCCATCGGCAACAGAAAGCACCTATCTCCTGAAGATTCCTTTCTCCATGCCAGCAGTCAATGGCAACCCATCCCCTATCCTTGCTCAGAAAGTTTTAAGAAAGGCGCCAATCATCTGCGCCAAACCGGAACATAAGGGAAGTACAACGGCAGGAGGTTCGGATGCAACCTTTGGACGAGTAGTTACTTTCCTCTTCGACCAGACGTTGACGGGCTATAACCTCAACTTCCAACTGGACCAGAAGATGAATGCCATCCGACACTTCCGCATCAAGGGTGTCAAGATTTACGGCAAAGGTCTGAACGACGAAGGTCTGGCAACGGGAGGCTACGTAAGCCGCAGCTATACCTGGAGTAACAATGAGTGGACGGCAAAAGCCATCCAATGGAGCAATCTGAACAAGGTAATTATAACGGAAGAAAACGCCATCCAGCTGGCAAAGGATAAAAATTCAGAAGCCCCATTTACTCCGGGAGACAAAGAATATATGGATATTGACGACAGTAAGTATCATCGTTGGGGCACCACCTTCTATGCCATCGCCGATGCCTCTTTCGTACCCACCATTGCCGTCACCTACGATGTAATCCTGAAGGATGAAAAGGGAGAAACGGTTACCCGTAAGGACGTAACCTCTACCATCATCCTGGGAAATAAATATTTCGAAACACTCAATCCTGCCCAAACGGCAGCGATTTACAACATCAATATACTCATCCAGCCAAGATACCTCTATATACTGGCTGACCAGGATGCCTATACGGGGCATCTCCTGATACAGTAATAACAGAATACCCTCATGACCTATACCACGAAGAAACATAAGAACAAAGAAAAAAAGAATCGCTTATAAATGAAGGCTCATGAAAAAGCAACAAGATAACAATACACAAAACAAAAAATTCAGAATACTTCTTGGCATTCTGACCCTATGGCTCATGTGTGGACAAACCTTATGGGCTCAGACACCAAACAAATACTATTCCATAGATATCTATGCCGATAGCTATGCAGGGGGTGATGGAAGCAAGACCAATCCATACGAGATTGCTACGGCAGAACAGCTCGCCAAACTGGCACGCGATGTGAACAACGGAAACACACCACAGGCTTTCCTTGGCAAATACTTTAAGCTTACTGCCGATATCGACCTGAGTGGCGGTATCTGGATGCCAATCGGTAAATACTACAACTACGGCAATGTCAACAACCGTTTGTTTTTCGGAAAGTTTGATGGCAATGGTCATGTCATCAAAAATATGCATATACAATGGGAAGATGTCGATGCCAGGAAAGCCAAGAGTGTATGGGGACTTTTCTCAACATTCCAAGGTGAAAGCAGCACTAACCTTACTACCGTAACAAACCTCATCATCGAGAATGCTACGGTAGAAAAGAAACGAGGATTCAAACCTATTGGTCCCGATTATTACGTGGGCGTAGTAGCTGGTGAGATATATCCAAATACAGAACTTAGCAACATCATTATCCATGGCTCTGAAATTACGGATAACGACGAAACCTATGAGCTCAACAGGGAAACCAAGATTGGCGGTATAGCGGGAAACGTTCAGAACGAAGGTACTTACAGAATCTTCAACATCGCTGCTGATACAAAGATTAACATGCTGAAGAATACTTCTGTTTTTAACGATAAGGTATACATTGCCCAAGGTTTCGGTCGCTTTAGCTACGACATGAAGGGAGAAGGTTCTACTATCGAGCCTACTAATATCTACATCTATGGCAAGGAATTCAATATTGATAATTCAAGAGCAGACATCAAGAAAGGTGGCATAACTGCTGAGTGCAAAACCGAAGGGACGACTACGAATTATCGTTCAACATGGTATTACGCCCTTAACGTTGCAGGAGGTAAAAACTTAGGCTCTCAGAAAGACTTTACAACCTTTGCAAACGACTTTGTGGACAAAGCCAACAAATTAATCACTACCAAGAGCCTTGAAGAAGATAAGCTCAACTGGAGCTATACTTCTGGTACAGGCTTTAACTTCGGTTCAACAAAGCTGATTGTCAAGCGTGGCTATAATACTATCATCACAGCAGAGACTACTGAAGGTAATGCAGAAAACGAGAAATATTTCTGGTATACATCTACAGACAAGAAGAATTGGACTCTACAAAACGAGAACAATCCATATAACAATTTCAGCATCTCGCTCACAGACTTCGACCAGTATGTTTATGCTATATTGGAAGATGGCAGCTCGCAATCAGGAGTGGCAAAGATTGATGCAAGAAGAGTGGATGCCGTGATGAAGACCCATGAGGACTCAAAAACTCTTTATATTGATATAACCAATAACATTTGGGAAAACAACGATAATCTTAATATCACATATTCGTGGGCGAAGAATGATGTAGAAGTAAGTACCGCCTCTACTTTCGACAAGACATCTCTTGCCTCTACCGACAAGCTGAGCTGTCATGTGATAGTAACAACAAAAGACGGAGTTAAACTATTAGACAAGTGGCTATTTTATGTAAAGAGCGTGGTATATCTATGCCCTGCTGGCGCTACAGCAACAATGGCTAATGGAAACACTATATCATACAATCAAGGAGACGACACCCATGATGGTTTAACTCCACAGACTGCCGTAAAGACATGGAAGGGCGCATATTCAAAATTGGAGAAACAAGGCTCATGGGATGACAACATCATCGTGCTGATGGGAAAGAGTGACCAATCCGTAACCAACAATGGTAACAACGGCTTCACATCCGTAACTTTCAATACAAGTTCTGATTGGGAGAGAGAAAAAGCCGAATCTCCTTTCTTCAGAAACACAACCATTACTGGAAGTTGGGATGGCGTTAACTATAAGGGTATAATTGAGATGTATGGTGGTCATGATCGGAACCATAGTTTACCGATTTATGGAGATACCCGTTTCCAATATCTCACCTTCAATCGCAATAATAATAATGAAAATTACGATATTCTGTACTGCCAATTCTACAATCTGGAGATGGGCGAAGGCATACAGATGACAAACTATAAAAATATGTTCTCAGGTGATGGTACTATCAAAGGAGCAGTATCTACATCTTTCCAGATTTTTGGTGGTTTCATGGATGATAATCGCTTTTCACCATTATCAACAGAAGGCAACCTCAAGAAGATGGATGATGCTCTACCACATGGACGTGAAGGCTTCAAGATAAAGATCAAATCGGGACACTACTCTTCAATTTGTGTTGGTGGACGACAGACTGTGGAAAACAGAAATGGTGTGATGGGTAGCCCTAACATGCCTATCAAGTGTACTATTGATGTAGATATTGATCGTAAATTCAATGATAATCACAATGAAAACAATTCTACCCTTGACGTTGCCATAGTTCTTGCAGGCAACCATGAGGGAGCTATGGTTGGCGATGTAGACATCATCATCAAAAGTGGAAAGATAGGCAGAGTGGTAAATGGTTCTTTGGGTGCAAGACGAGAAACAATAAATAACAATGTACTTTACAATGCACCTTACAACACCTATATGGGACGCGCCAACATCTTGATAGACCCGGCACAATCAGAAAGTAACAATAAGAATACGGATGTCAATAGCCGTGTAGAGATTACAGAGATTTACGGTGGTAGTACAGGACGTGGTTTTCAGGATCGTGAATGGGTAGAGAATCCTTTCTATGGCTATAGCTCCATTACCATCAAGGGTGGTACCTTCCTGATTCCAACTAATTGTAAATCAGAAGAAATCTTCAGCGGTATCTATGGTGCAGGAGCAGGTGGTATGAATGGTATCGGAGATGATACAAATCATACAACGGACGAACGTATCCCTTACTGGACAAACAGCAGTACAAAATCTGTCATGGCTTTCGGCAACTATAATACTGCCAAAGCTAATCTTTGCATGTATAATTGCTACAATGCTGACACACATACATATACCGAGGTAGACCCACGACTGACCCATAACAAAATAATCATAGAAGGAGGTATCTTCGGTTCTGAAACAAGAAAGATTGACGGAATCTATGCCGGAGGTAGCGGATATATGAGTTCTGACCTTTGGACTACAAATGGAAAACCAAGTAAGGATGGTGGAAACATATACGGAAAAGCAGGAGAAACCGTAGCATCACTTACCATCAATGGTGGAGAATTCTATTGCAAAAACGGCATCTTTGCTGGTGGACGTGGAACTGATTATTTCTATTCTTTAGACCCAAAGGGTGGTAATGCTGCTGATTATACAGAACTCGGCAAAATATACGGCAACGTAGAACTGACCATCAATGGCGGTATCTTCCATTGCCCTGTATTCGGTGGTGGATATGGTGTGGCTGATGCCAAACGGCTCAACTCCTCAGACATCAACACCCTCGAAAACATGGCACGCCTCTATGGCTCGTCTACAGTTAAGATTAATGGTGGTACCTTCTTTAAGAATATCTATGGCGGTGGTGACATGGCTGTAGTAGAGCAAGGCACCAACATAGCCATCAGCGACAATGCCGACATCAGAGGGGATGTGTTTGCCGGCGGTAACGGAAGAAAGAAACGATTGGAAAGCAATACAACCATCGCTGACGATACCTGGCATTCAGAACTTGTAGGAAAGGTACTTGGCGGCACCAACCTCAACTTCTACGGCACCTCTGCACAGGCACCATCCATCTATGGCGACATCTATGGCGGTGGAAACAGAGCACAGGTAGAGGGAGATACACATATTAATATATATGCAGCCAACTTCGCTGGAGAAATCTATGGCGGAGGAAAGGGCTTGATTACGAACGACAACGGCAAACTCCTCTATACCTATGCCGACGTAACAGGTAATACCTTTGTAAAACTGGCTCAAGACCAGGGCGCACAGACAGAAGGAGAAAGCGGAAAGAAGCAGGACAACTTCTCCATCAATGTGATATGGGACAAGAAATGGAACGGAACAAAGTGGATCTACTGGAATGACAACAAGAGCGAGTTCTTCAATAACGGTCAGTTCGTCTGCCCTCATAATATCTATGGTGGCGGTAACCAAGCCTGCAACGTAACAGGAAAGGCTACCCTTACCATCCTGAAAGGTATGACCCCATTCGGACTCCTGAAAACAGCAGAATGGAAGAAAGCATACGACGACAGCGAGCATCCTCACTTCGCTGTATTCGGCGGTGGCTATGGTATCAATACAACCGTGGACAGCACCGACGTTACCGTGAGCGTGAATGGCGACTACGGAATCTACAATACTGAGATAGAGGATATTTCTGTCTTCGACAACTCAAAGGGTATTCCTAACTTCACCATCCTGAGTGCTCTGGGCGGTGGATATGCTGGAAAAGTTAACAAGAGTACAAAGGTAACCATTGATGGCAAGACCTTCCTGCACCGTGTATATGGCGGTGGCTTCGGTGACCCATTCTCTACAGAGAATAACAAAACGGGTCAGATTGGCGGCAACACCGAGGTATATATCCAGGGAGCCAAAATCTACGGTGACGTATTTGGTGGCGGTGCCGGTGTAGCACCTAAGTATATCAACGGCACTTACACCTACTTTACCGATGTAGCAAAGGTATTAGGAACCACCAAGGTAGAGATATCGGGTGACGCCAAAATATATGGCAATGTATATGGTGGCGGTGACATCGCCAACATCAGATCATACATCAACCTGACAGGAGCAGACAAGGAAGCCTATTACAAAACGAAGCCAAAGAGCGAATCAAAGCTCGACCAGACTACAGGCAAGTTCCTTAGCTATGAGGCAAAGGACTATACCACCTTCGTCAATATCACCGGTGGCGACATCTTCGGAGAAGTATTTGGCGGTGGAAAGGGTCTCAAGAAAGCTGAAGCTCCTGAATATTATAAAGTGGGAAGAATCAACGGCAACACTCTGGTACACGTGGTGAACACGAATGCCACCTCCCTTGCCGACACCGACAGCCAGGGCAACATCGTGCCATTCATCTGGAGTAATATCTATGGCGGATGTGCCTTCGGTACCGTAAATGGAAGTACCCTGGTACATATCGAGGGCGGCAAACTGGGCCACAACATTTACGGCGGTGGATACGGAAATATCAAGATAGACCTCACCGGCAATGAAACCGAAGAGGAAGAGGAGGAAATTACCCGTAACACAGTACTGGGAAAAGTGGATAAAAACAAGGAGGGAACCTACGCCAACATCCTGGGTAACACCAAGGTACAGATAGACGGTGGAACCTGGATATGGAACCGCAAGGCAGACATCAACGGCAACATCACCACCTGGCTGGCAGTTCAAAATAACGAAAAGATCTGCGAGAACATTGATGAGTTCAAGGAGATAACCGCTGCCATCCTGAAAGCCAAGACTGCCAATGAGATTACCAACGAAAAGGCAAAGGATGCCATCAATCGCATCATCAGTGATGAGAATACCCAACAGTTCTATGCATTTACCAAGGGAACGATGAACTCCGGTTCCTTTAAGCGAGACCATAATATCTATGGCGGTGGAAACCGTGCCTGCTATGTGGGATTCGGACAGGACGGAAACTCTACCATTGGCAACGGTACTTCTGACAGTAACGGTCTGAGTGAGGTAATTATCAACCACTCTCCTCTTGCCGACGTCATCACCAAGGATGGCAACCAGATCAGCGTGTTCGATGAAACCTCGCTTGCCGGCTTATGCTGGTATATCAGCTGCAAGAACACAAACGACCCGGAATTCTCCATATTCGGAGCCGGCTTCGGTGCCAACACCAAGGTGGTAAAGACCGAAGTATGTGTGCAGCCTGGTAACAAGATGGATGACGATGGCGTCATCACCGTCAACGGCATCAAATACCGCTATCTCAACCAGAATGCAGACCTCAAGACATACGTTGACTTCGAGAAGCAGATATACAATGACTTCCTGAAGGTTTCAAAGGATGACAAGAAGCTCTATTTCGGTAGTGTGACGGGCAGCAATCCGGGTGATGCCGACTTCGACCCGATGACCTTCAAGCGCTATCATGCCAGCCGCTGGGCCTGGACCCTCGGTTTGCCAGGCTTCACCTTCCAGGCTATCCACGGTGGTGGTTTCTCAGGATATGTAACAGACAGTACCTACGTAGAAACCGACTGTCAGCCTTTCTGCGAGAACATCTTTGGTGCCGGTGTTGGTGCCATGCCTATCGGTAATATCACTGCAAACCAGGGAGAAAGCTATGACTTCGGAAAGGTAGGTACCCTGTCGAGAGTATTCATCAAATCAGGCTATGTAGCACAGAATGTATATGGCGGTGGTGCCGGTATCGAATCAATCTATGACAAGAACAAGAATACACGGATTGACTTCCCGAATATGGCACGCGTCCCTAAAACGGAAGTTTACGTCTATGGTAGAAACATCAAATATAGGTACAACCTCGGCTTGATAGCCCGTACCATGATATTGGGCAGCGTATATGGCGGTGGCGATGTTGCCAACGTGGGAAATAATGAGGATGAAGTGAAAGAACCGGATGTCTTTAACTTCGAATACCACCAGGTACCAGCCAGATACACTTCGCTCGTCAACATCCGTGGCGGCGTCGTTTTCTCTCAAGTTTTTGCAGGAGGTAGAGGACGCCTAAAGTCTGAATGCAACGACTATAAGAAGCTGGGTGGCATCTACGGCAATACCAGTCTGGTCATCGACCGTCCAAACATCACCTATCCATACTTCGACGAAAAAACGAAAGAGTATATCAAGCCATGGAGCGACAATGCCATGAAGCATCCAGACAATGACAAGAACAAGGATATCATGCCAGCATTCCTGGAGAGAATCTACGGCGGATGCGAAAACGGTACGGTATATGGCAATACCTTCATGAGCATCTCCGACGGACAGATAGGCCATGGTATCTATGGCGGCGGTTGGGGTAACTGCGACACCCTGACCGTGAACGGAACCGACACCCTGACCGTGACTTCGGCAGACGTAACCGGCAATACCAATATCATGATCAATGGTGGACAGGCACTGCTCTCCTCTTACTGGAATCCGGAAACCCGTTCATGGCGACCAGCCAGCATCATTGACGGTATCACCTACTCACCACAATACGACCACGAGGCACTGAAGTTCAAGGTAAACCACAACATCTATGCCGGTGGCAACGAAGCCTGCGAAGTGGGCAACAATACCAACATCTTGATTGCCAAGGGTCTCCTGAATGACAACACCGAGGTGAAGCCGGGACAGGACAAGAAGAAAATGAAATTCTACCAGACAAACGAATGGAAAGAGATATATAATAAGGTGGGATCTCCTCACTTCAGTATCTTCGGTGGCGGCTTTGGTGAAAAGACCTATGTCAAGGGCAATACCAACATCACCATCGACATGCAGGGCAGAGATGCCAACAACCACCAGGACATTGAGCTGAAACCAGGCAAGGAACATGAACACTTCTACAGCGACTTCTCGTACATGGACATCGTGGGCGGTGGCTATTCGGGTACCGTAGAAGGCAGTACCAATATATCGGGAGCCGGTGGCGTATTCTGCCGCCGTGTGTTTGGTGGCGGTTTCTACAGTTCTGTCAAGGAAACAAATGTCACCATCAAGGCTATCGACTGCCGTGACATCTTCGGTGGCGGTTTCATGGGAGACGTAAAGGAAGCTACCCATGTCATCATCGGATCAGACAACAGTACAACGGGCAGTACAACGGGTGGTCCATCAGGCACCTCCAAGTTCAACAATTCCGACATCCATATCCATGGCAATGTTTATGGCGGCAACGACGTTTCGGGCTATGTGAACATAACTGCAGAGGAAAACGGATTCAGAGACAATGGCGGTGAAGGAAGCAACATCAAGATTCTGGGTGGACACATCTATCAGAATGTATATGGAGCCGGAAACGGTAACTACCTGTATGCACTCGACAAGAACCAGAACCAGAAGGTGACGGTGAACGAGTATTACCCTATGAACCCGGAGGATCCAAACTCAGAGACCGTTCCTCTGGTATATACCGTACCGATGAGAAAATCCATGCCTTCCTACAAGGAGGCAAGCGATGCGGCTAAGATTGTGAACATCAATTCATGGCGACCACTCACCAACAAGGTGAGCATCGAAATCAAGGGTAACTCTACATCTGAAAAGGTGAATATCGCCGGTGACGTTTATGGAGGAGGAAACTCTGCCACCGTACTGAAGGTGAAGGACAAGGATAACAAGGCTGTAGAAAAGGTAGGAAACATCAATATCAACATTGGCAGTCATGTGAACATCGGACGTGTCTTCATGGGTTGCAACGGAGATGAACTCTTCGCCAAATCAGAGGACAATGACTTCATGAACAAGTTCCAGAAACTCAATGGAAACGTGGAGGACTATACACAGGAACTGAACCTTGCCGATACCATCGACTGGTTCAATCCTTCGAACAAGGATATAGGTACCCTCTATCTCCCTACCAAGCTGGAAGACCGACCAACCGTATATTCTCACCTCATCGACCTGTATTTCCAGCCAGTGGAAACAGATATCCAGGGAGAACTGCGATGGAACGGAACCCAGACGGGTGAAGGACTGGAAGACTGTACCATCAAGACTTTCTGCTGCGGAGGAAATCGTGGCAACATGAACATCTATCCAAATACAAGGGGCAATGTAATCAATTATATCTTCCCGGAGGGACTCACCATCACCGACAAGATTGTGGGTGGCTGCAACAATGCCAACTACAACTATAAAGGACTGGTGAACCATGAGGGTGGCTATCTACGGGGACGTGCCTACTCTACCGATCCTTTCATCCAACTCACCATCAAGAACAAGTTCCAGCCAGAGGAGAAGAACGATGCCTATGTGGGAGGAAACGTATTCGGCGGCTGCTACAAGACGGGAACCGTGAGAGGCGACGTTACCATCGATCTCCGGAGCGACATGCTTGCCGGTAAGGATAAGAAGAAACTGGAAAATTCGAACGATTCTCTGGCTACCAAACCGGAATACTCCAGCCTCAACATCTATGGTGCCGGATATGGTATGGAGAGTTATGTTTACGGCAATACCCACATCATCATGGGTAAGGATATGAAATGTTCTGAACCTAAGACAGAAGGTGGTAAGTTCCTTCCTTGCGGTGTAAACGGAGCTACAGGTGTATCAGCCAACTTCATCTATGGTGGCGGTCAGCAGGGTAATGTCATCGGACTTACCGATGTGGATATCCTCAATGGTCACGTCTTCCGTTCGGTAACAGGCGGTTCCTATTCTGGCTATGTATATGGTTCTACCCAGGTAAAGGTGGGCTACCCTACCTACTATCAGGTAAAAGACGGGCATTCCGGCATCTATCTGCTGGACCGTACCGACAAGAACAACCTGTATATTGACCATGAGAATAAGGATAAGGACGGAAAGATACTGCCAAACCTTGCCTCAGAAACCATCAAGCAGAGCATCAGACTCATCAGTGGTGACAAGGTTTCGCAGGCTGTTTATGCTTCCATCATCGGCAAGCAGGGAGTTACGGACTTCGTGAAGAAGAATGATTTTGATGCAATCACTACAGCCCCAGCTACACCACTTACATGGAACGACATCAATATCAAGATTGGAGAAGCTATCTATGGTGGCGGTTACTCCGTGGCACAGGGTACTTCTGTCATGGCAAACGACTCTACCGTTCTGAAATTTACCCGTCAATACAATATAGACAAGGCTTTCACGGAAAGACAGGAAAAACTGTCTGATCTGCCTAATGGTACCACAACAGGATTCGGCGGTAACACCACCATCCTGGTTGCCGACAATTCTGCAACCGACTCTGACCGTGACCATATCATCATCTCCCATCAGAAAATGAAGTCGGTCGTATTACCAACAGGTACCGACCTCTTCGGCTACTATTACATGGACAAAGACGGCAACTACCGTTACATCTCTCTCCAGGACAACTATTTCTATGGAGACGGATATAAGAAGCCGGAACATCAGTCGGAGACCGACAAGAATATATATGCCTACGACAGTGAAGGTGGCATCTTCGGAGACGGACACCAGTCGTATGCAGCCGGCTTCCGCAGTGCCGACCTGACGGGTTACGGCTTTGCAGGAACCAATATCAACAATCCGAAGATTATCAATACCTTCCAGCGTATGGACATCCTGCGACTGGAGGATAACTGCTTCAACGTACTTGGAGCACGCGACTATGCCACCAACCTAACCAACAAGACTCCATATTCAATAGCACGAGTGGGAGAAATCCAGATGTTTGCCAAGAATATAACCTTGACCGACAACAAGTTGCAGGACAAATCCACAAAGCGTGCACGCAACTATATGGGTCTTGCCAACAACATCCACTACGTGGGAGCAGTAACTTCGAATGTTCCTTTCGACGATGCCGATAAAGAACCATGGCGCAACAATACCGGTATGGTACCTGCTGATGGCGACTTCAAGGGCAAGTCATATATGGAGGTAAAACAGAATTACATCGACAAACACGACCAGAACTTCCAGAAGCGCAATGACGGTACGGCAAAGAACATGATAGGTATCGCCTCAGGCTATGCCCTCAAGATTCAGAACGTACAGGAGTTATACGATGACAGCAAGAAGAATGTCATCGACAGTATTTTCTACGGTCCTATCTACGGCGTAGTGGAGATGAACCTCATCGACGTTCGTGAAGACGAAGGTGGCGGCTATGTATATGCCGACAATGTGCATAAACGGGCAACGACAGAGGGAGAAAGCGGACACAAGGTAGACTTCCTGGAAACCACCGGAAACTTCGTCTTCCCATACGATGCCAAGCAGAACCGCTTCGTTGTTGACGACTGCTTTCCTACCGGATTCTATGGTATGGATAAGGCTGGACAAGCAAATCCGGATGACAATATTGATGTTCACTATTGGTATGTAACAGGTTTCAACTACTATTACAATGCCCACATCACTGGCTATACCTACAAGGACAAGATGACCTTCTTCAGTGACAACAAGGACGGTCTCACCGTGCTCTCAGGACTGAAGCCAAACCAGCCTGTAACCATTCAGAGCTGGAAGATGCGCAGCGAACATCCTAAGACAGAATACAGCTGCGACCTGGAAGAGCGCAACTATCGGCCAGCCGGTACAGAAGGCAACGTGGATATGGACAATCAGGACGTATCCGGCAAATACAAGCTCAGCATCGGTGCCTCTTCTTCAGAGGAATATGATGGCAAAGGATTCGCTGCTGTATTGCCGATGAACGGAAAATTCAATAAAGAGAACTATGTGAACCAAAAGCTCCCTTCCAAACTGACAGATGGCGATGCCAAGATTTCATTCCAGCTGACAGACTCTGTCAACAATACGACAACCGACTATTTCAAGAAGCATCTCTCTGAAAAATGTCTTGCCACCGTTGTACTGAAGGGACGTGCATACGAAGAATATACAGATGAGAACCACTACAAACCTATCATCAGTAAGGTGCCCTCATCCGACTTCTTCATCCAAAAAGGCAATGATTACAAACAGGTAGCAACAGGAACTAAGCTATCTGCCGACACTGTTTATTATATCAAGAACGGCATTGCTGGAGAATACACCAAGATAGACCCTAAGAGAATCTTTAAAAAGGATTCCACTACCTATGCTCCTGTCAGCATCACAGACGTAGAAGCAGGATCATCCAACTACTACTGTGAGGTAGAACGAATCTACACTTACACCATCTATCTCACCATAGAATATGTGCAGGGTCCTAACATCAACGGTAAGATAACTGTTGACAACTGCGCCTTGCCGGGAGAGATGGTCAGACTCAGGAAAAACCAGATTTCCATTGAGGCAGACGAATCGTTCTCTGCCAACGGATACTACTGGCGCATAGGAAAGCGCAAGCAAAACGAAAAGGGAAACTGGGTATTTGAAGACGCTACCGAATGGGACATCAACAAAAAGGCTACAGGCTACGACACCTACAAGCAGGGAAGCAGCGAAGCACAAGGACTCTTCAAGGACTGCGTATATGACAAGACCAATGACTATCTGGATATTCCAGCCTACTACTTCATGAACGGATATGGCGTACAGCTGGGTATCACCATGAATGGTCTGAATAAGATCTTTACGGTGGATATGGCAGACGACAGCCAGTTTACCGTACACAACTACCACCGCATGAATCCTCATCAGAAGGGTGTGAACCTGCATCTTTCAGAGGCTATCCAGCGTACCAAGGAAGACAAGACGTTTGCCGAACCTCGCATTTATATCTCTGATGCCAGCGACCTGAAGGCATTCATCAACTTCGTGGATACCATCGGAACCGGTACGGGAAGCAAGGCGGAACGATATGGAAAGAATGCCCAATTCGTACTGCAGAACGACATCACCGTGACCAGCGACTTCGATGGAAGCAATGCTATATTTGCCGGCACTCTTCATGGAAACGGACATGTCATCATGGGTCTGGCTCAAGGCAAATCATTCCTCAAAGAGAACCGAGGCAACATCTATAACCTCGGAATGGAAAGCGGTAAGATCGCTACCGAGGGCTGTACGAATGGGGGTGCCTACCACTGCTGCTTCGAATATAACAAGGGCATACAGCCTATCGTCTATCACATGGACGGCACAAGTGATACTCATTATACGGCAGACGACTTCAGATACGGCAAGGTTGGCTACGACCTCAACGAATACTATCTGCGTGCCCGCTACAACAACATGAAGAATGCCCAAGACAAGGAGGCATTGAAGTACGTCTACGATTACTATGCCAACGGCGACTACCAGTATGCCCACCGTACCGATGCCATCACCGGCAACAACACGGGTATCACCTATCTGAGAAAAGGTTCAGACAGTGACCAGCCTAACTACGGCAGCAACGAAACCCGCCACGACCAGAGTCACGCTATCGATGCGGCTCGAAAGGCACCGCAGGGTACAGCATCCGCAGTCAGCTACGTTCCACTGTTCGACGGAAACCAGGCAGACGGAAGTCAGCCGATGAACGACTTCATCTTCTGGGGACAGTCATTGCAGAAGGTTCCAGACCTCTGTCCTTCCCAGATAGCTTCCCATCAGAACAGCTATATGAGAAACCGCATATATCGTACTGCCGGCTACTATGGCGACACGAAGCTCGATGCATTCCACTATAATGCCAGCAACAATGCCAACAGCCTCATGAGTACCTACGTACACCAGACGACAACAACGGCTATCGACTTCACCTGCCTGAACGACAAGGGGGCAGCCATGGGATTCAAACAAGCGGCAGACATCAACAAGAACGGCATCTTCTACCCACCGGTAGATGACAATGCCAAGATATTCAGCGACCTAAGCATCCAGCAGGGAGTAAGCCAGAACCTCCTGGTATATACTGCTGCCAATGGCAACGACATCGACAACAATACAGAGGCTTACGACATCGCAGACAATGCACTCGGCTACAAGGAGAACACGAGTGAGACTACCATCTACGGACATCATATTTTCAAGAATAATGCCGATGATGGCTATACCACCTCTCTCCTCCACCTCGTAGAACGCACCCCTGAGGATAAGAACAGCGAGGGAGACAAGTGTGAGAACAACGACTTCTGTGCCCCTATCCAATTCACGGTAACCAACCATGCCTGGTATGTTCGCAAGCCGATGTACTATGCTGAGGATGCTACCGGAGCCTGGGAAGGTATCTGCCTGCCATTCACCGCACAAAAGGTAATGGCATCGCTCAATGGCGAGATTACTCATTTTTATGGCACACCAACAGAAGAAGAACTGGATAACCCAGCCACGAACACGCACACCCTGCACCATGAGTACTGGCTGCGAGGATTGACTGGTGTGAATGAAACGGAGAAGACTGCCACCTTCCAGCGACCTGATACAACAGCAGGACTCTTCATGAATGAAAGTGCGAATGCGGCAAAATGGAATTACCAGTTCTCTAATTCCTTCTTTGGCAACACCTATAAAGACTGGGCTTACCGATGGGATGCAGATTCGTATTATGCCAATAAACACGAATATCAGGATTATATTCCGCTGACAGCAGGAGTACCTTATATCGTCCGTTTCCCAGGTGAGCGTTATTATGAGTTCGACCTTTCCAGCAAGTTCTACTACAGTATTTTGAACAAGAAGGAAGATCCTCAGACTATCACCTTCTATGCTTATGCGAACAAGGAACCTCAGAATAGAGCTATCGTGATTCCTATCACAGCAGATATGAAGACCGTAAGCGATGGCTATGCCCACCGAGGAACCTTCGCTGCCAAGGAAGTGGCGAATGGAGGCATCTATGCGCTCAATACAGAGGGAACAGCATTCAGCAATACGGCAACCTCACAGACCGTAATGCCTTTCCGTACCTATCTGACTACAGAAAGTACGAACGCCGGAGCCCGTTCTTCAGAGGTTCCTTCTGTAATCCGCATCAGCGAGACCACGGACATCGACAGGATAGAACCGGAAATAAACGGTAACGATGATACACCAGCCGGCGAATCACTCTTCATCCGCCCTATCGGAGCTCATCGTGTACGCATAGAGAGCACCTACTCCACCCAGTTGCAGGTATTCTCAACCACCGGTCAGCTTTATCGCATCTTGGATGTACGTCCTGGCACCGCCACCTACAGTGGTTTCCCTGACGGCATCTACATCTTCGGAAACAGAAAAATCATGGTAAAATAACAGAAAGATATGAATAGAAAATATAAGATATCAACCAGCAAATGGCTCCGTTCCCTCATCCTCCTCATGATGATGGGATGGATGGGGAGTGCGTGGGCACAGGATGCCGCTACCAACATTGCTACAGGAAACAAGGGAAATGTATACTTTGATTATAACGGCATCCGGGTAAACGGAGAACCGGAAAAGGATAAAACCTACCACATTACTTTCAATGCAGGTGAGCATGCATCAGGAACATCACCGGAAGCTACGGCTACCTGGAATTTCACCAAAGACAATGATGCCCCAACCATCAACTATCAGAAAACGGCAGGTATTCTCGTTACGCAGCTTGAGATAAAAGCTGACGAAACGGAAGAAACTTATCGAATGGATGTGAAAATTGACCTGGATGCAACAGCAACCAAGAGTAAATTCGACAACTAATCCGAAGTATGAAGCGATTCCTGTTGAGAACAACAAGGGTTACGTTTTGTCATACAAAAGTACCTGGGGTATCGGTTTCTACAAGTATACCGGTTCTACGCTGGCAGCTAACAGAGCCTGGTTGCCAAAAGAGATGGTAAGCCAGAACAACCAGGATAATCTGGCATTCGGCAAGCATTCCATCCGTTTCTCCATTGCTTCTGGTACAACTTTCATCGCCTCTCCTACCCTTCATAAGAAGGATGAGAAAGAGATTATCTATAATCTCAATGGCCAGCAAGTAGATAAGACCTCAGCCAGAGGCGGCATCTTCATCTCCCGCCAGAAAGGTAAGTTCTATAAAGCTCCCGGCTCTTCCGGAGGAAGGAGATAGTTCGGCTGGCGAATTCAGATGTTTGAATAAGCAGAAGGAGATGATTGAATAAGCGTATTCTGATGTTTGAATAAGCGAAAGGAGACGTTTCTTTGGGTTCAAAGAGACGTCTCTTTTAGTTTTAGGAGACTGCTTTTCGAGTTGAAAGAGACTACTTTTCGAGTTGAAAGAGACTACTTCTCGAGTTGAAGGAGACTGCTTCTCGAAGGTTGCCACTAGGCTCAGCAGACCTGCTGAGCCTAGTCAGCAGCTCTGCCGACTGCAGTCAGCAGCTCTGCCGAGCCTAGTGACAACACCTTTTAATCGTACAACTACAACCCTTATAGTCGTACAACTACAACCCTTATAGTCGTACAACCATAAACCTTTTAGCTGTACAACCATAAAACGCAACCCCGCTAGGCGTTCCTCCTTTGACGCCTAGCGGGGTTGCGCTTTTTACCTTTTTACTTTTTTACCTTTATAATAAGGACTTGGGGGACTAGCGATGGAATCGCTAGGAACGGGGGGCGAAAGGGGGTTAAGGTTCTTTTTACCTTTTTACCCTTTTACCTTTTTACCCTTTTACCTTTTTACCTTTAAACTCCCTTTTCAGCAAACAGGCCGAAGAGCTCAGCATCTATCAGGTCAGTAACCTTTCGGAAATCTTCCGGATTCTCTCCGAACTCCAGATTATCACCATCGATGATGATGAGGCGACCTTTATAATCCTTGATCCAATCCTCATAACGCTTGTTCAAGCCCTGGAGGTAATCGATGCGGATGCTCTTCTCGAAATCACGACCACGCTTCTCGATATGCTTTACGAGCGTAGGAATGCTGCTCTTGATATATATCATCAGGTCAGGGAGTTTTACCAGACTGATCATCAGATCAAAGAGATCGGTATAGTTCTTGAAATCCCTGTCGCTCATCATACCGATATCGTGAAGATTAGGCGCAAAGATACGCGCATCCTCGAAGATGGTTCTATCCTGTACGATGGTCTGCTCTGAACGGGAAATCTCCACAATATCATGGAATCGCTTGTTCAGGAAGTAAATCTGAAGATTAAACGACCAACGTTCCATATCCTTGTAATAATCAGCCAGATATGGATTATTATCTACCGGCTCGAAATTAGCTTTCCAGCCATATCTCTTGGCAAGCATCTTGGTTAATGTTGTCTTGCCGCTACCTATATTTCCTGCTATTGCTATATGCATCTATGTCAATGTTGAATGT
>ERZ1035051.221-NODE-221-length-24238-cov-42.452467_pt1 | contig 24238 bp, 21 predicted proteins | sample MGYA00520586_ERZ1035051 | MGnify/ENA primary metagenome ERZ1035051 (study PRJEB33766, sample SAMN09781692) | gut metagenome | biome: gut microbiome | host: Homo sapiens | place: Madagascar | study: EMG produced TPA metagenomics assembly of the PRJNA485056 data...
TACTGCAAAAGAAACAATAACAACCCCTAAACAACACGCATCATGAAACGAACAAACATCCATATATTCGCAGTCCTCGCCCTGCTGCTCGGTCTTGCCGCCTGCACACAGGACGAAGCAGGCTTCCTGCCTAAAGGGGCGGAAGGCACATCCATCGTCTTCACCGCCACGGGGCTGAACCCCGCCGCGACAGCCACCGCCGGCACCCGTGCCCCAGTGGACGGCAATTGGGAGGGTGTGCAGAGCGTGGCAGTCCTGATGGACGGCACGGTGAAGGCATACGACGTGACGCTCTCCACCGCCGACCCCACCAGCGCCACGCTGACCTCCACCGACCCGTACTACTGGACCAACCACAACGACATCACCGTCACAGCGTGGTGGCCCTACACCGAGGGCGAGACAACTCCACCTGCGGTAAAGGTAAAAGCCAACCAAAGTGCCCAGAAAGACTTTGAGGGCAGTGACCTCATCGTAGCCGACGGACAGAAGGTGACCTACGGTAGCCCCACGCTCCGCTTCACCCACCGCACGGCGCGGGTGACCATCGTTCTGACGGACTACACCGAGGGGCTGGCATCCGTGCGGCTGACGGGACTCTCCACCGAAGGCGACAACCCGGATATAATCGTCCCGTACAGCAAGGGCAGCAACACCTACACCGCCCTCGTAGCCCCGCAAAGTGTGGCAGCTGGCACGACCTTCATTACCTGCACCTTCACTAACGGCAAGACCTTCGTTTATAAGATGAAGAATGCTACCGACTGGCAGGCGGGCGGTGAATATACCTACACCGTCTCCCTCGCTGCGGCAAAAGACCTGGGCTATACCATAGAGAGCAACGGCAGCTACACCGTGACCTCCGCCGATGGTCTGATGAATATAGCCAAATTAGTGAACGGAGGTAAGACCGACATTAACATTACCCTCACCGCCGACATTGACCTCACAGGCAAAGACTGGACACCGATAGGCACAGACTACGACAACTCATACAAAGGCACCTTCGACGGTGGCGGCCATACCATCACGGGGCTGACCTTTACGACAAATGACGAATATGCGGGTCTGTTCGGCTGGCTCAATAGAGCTGGTACGGTGAAGAACGTGGTGATGGAGGGCGTACAGATAACAAGCAATCGAATATATGGCGGCAGTATTGGCGGCGTGGTAGGATATAGCTGGGGCACCATTGAAAACTGCTCGGTGTCGGGCAGCGTCAGCGGCACGGTGTATGTCGGCGGTGTGGTGGGTGCTCAAATAGACGGTTCCATCACCGGATGCAGTTCCTCTGCCACAGTGAAGGGAACGGTCGATGTCGGCGGTGTGGCAGGTCAGACGAATTCGAGTGCCACCCTGACCGCTTGCTATGCCACGGGCAACGTGACCTTAGAAATAGCCCCCAAAAAGAATATCGCTGGCGGCGGTCTGGTGGGAATGAACGCAGGAAGCAGCCTCCTTGCCTGCTATGCCACGGGCAACGTAACCAGTACGGGTAGTAGCACTGGCTATGTACATATCGGCGGCTTTTTGGGAGATAACTACACCACCGTGACCGCCTGCTACTGGAAGAACAATCATGAACAAGGTATCGGCTACAAAAAGGCAGGCACCGTCACCGAAGTCACGAAGGTGGACGGCACTGGCGTTACCTGGCAGAAAGCCGTTGATGCCATGAACACCACTTTGCAGAACGCAGGTTCAAAGTGGCGTTACGAACTTAACGGAACATTGCCTACCTTGAAGAAGCAGTAAACCGTTGCGGGCGGAAAAAGTTCCGTCCGCAACGAACATTAAACGACAAGGGTCTATATGCCACGAAGAAAAGGTGACGTATAGACCCTTGATTATATGGTGATATTCGTAATCTACATCTCCGCTTTCTGTTTTTTATGAATTGCTCAGATTCTTAATGATTTCCAAAGGCAGCTGGGTAGCTTTGGCAACCTGTTCGGCTGAAAGTCCCATTGCCAGCATATTCTTAGCTATTTCCAGGGCTTTCTGGTTCATACCTTTTTCCATACCCTCCTTCATACCCTTTTCCATACCTTCCTTCATTCCCTTTTCCATACCTTCAGCTATACCTTCACGCTTGGCTGTGTCTACGGAATTCTTGATGTCGCGATATGCCATCTTGCTGGTCTCGTACTCCCTCATTTCCTGCGGAGTAAACTTGGCTATCTCGGCTTCCTCGAAGAGGCGGTCGAAAACCTTGTCGCACAGCTCCTTCGGGCGCTGGGTAAGCTTATAGAGGTTCTTCAGTGCATAGAGCCACTTCTCGTAGAGCGTATCCAGTTCTTCCAGGGGTTTGTTGAACTTGGAAATCTCTACATAGATATATTCGAGCTTGTCGTAAAATACTTTGTGGGTAGCTGTGTCGCACAACTGCACATGATGGCGGATTTTCTCCTTGTCGAATGCATCCTCGTTCATGCTGAAGTTGAGCAGGGCAACGGTATAGACATGATTGAGCTTGAAATCCCATTCATTCCCCTTAGGTGCCTGTTCACGGATAGGGAAGGTTGAGTAGAAAAGGGCGCGATCCTTGAAATACGTCTGGTAGGCATTCTGCATTTCTACGATGAACTTCTCGCCGTTTTCGCCCTCGCAATATACATCAAAGATGGCTCTGCGGTCGGTATATACATCTCCCACATGCTCCGGGTTCAGATACGATACGTCCTTCACAACCTGTCTGCCATTAAACAAGCTGTTGAGGAAGCAAATGAGCAAATCCTTGTTCATTGCTGTTCCAAAAATTCGCTTGAAGCCGAAGTCGGTCAGCAAGCTGATGTATCTTTCTTCTACCTGTTTCATAATCATCTGTTTTAAAAATCCATGCCACAAAGGGCTACTATAGTAAAAAGAATGATAAAACATTTTCTAATTTAATAATTGCTTAACCATTTGATTCACATTTAAATTCTTTTGGATGCAAATATACTGCAAAATCTTGATAACGTCAAATATTTGAATGAAATTAACATCATTATTGGTCAAATAATACTAAAGAGGGTGTGTCACAAGTCTAAATAATGGCAGCCCGTTTCAACCGTACAGTTAGAAAAAGTTCTGCCCGCAACGAACATTAAACGACAAGGGTCTATATGCCACGATGAAAAGGTGGCGTATAGACCCTTTTTGCAATATTATACTTCCTTCCAATCAACCAGTCCCTTTCCCATATCATCCAGTTCTATGGCAAGGGCTATCACTTTGCGCTTATCAGCCTTGAAAGGTTCGGCATACTGCTTGGCTTTCATCTGCTCTTCGGCAACATTTCAGCCGAATGTGGCTTCTCCTCCCGTTCCTATCTCTATCGCATATTCAAAGAGAAAGAAGGCTTTAGGTATTTCTGGTGTTTTGGCGAATGTTTATTCCTGGTCTTGCCGTCCTTTTGTGGATGCTACCGGTGCAGAATGGAGAGGAGATCAGATTGACATGCTGATAGATCGTGCTGATGGAGCTATTAATATCTGTGAGATGAAATATGCCAAGGATGAGTTTGTGATAGATGCCGGCTATGAGCAGCGGCTGCAATCAATATACTATTGATTTGCTAAGAAAAGCTATAGCTGATAATGGACAGATGAATCAAGTAAAACTGATTACTGAATAAAATAGCTCCTAAGCCAAATGGGAGAATAAAGAATTTGGCAATATTTATCAACCCATACTTTGCGGTTGTTCCAAGGGTCTATACACCTCGACAAAAGGGTGTATAGACCCTTTATTGCAATATACACCGTTGGGTGGACAATATGGTTCTTATTATTTTAAAATATCTTAAAATCCCGCTTTATACTCAATGTTTATTTGGTCGTATGTGTAAAAAAGTGTAGCTTTGCATTGATATTACGTGTCAGAAAGTGTAAGCTTTCGATATTATCATGTGTCGAAAAGTGTAATGATCTGATTTTTTATGTGTCTAAAAGTATGCAAGCTGGAACTATTTGTTCCATTTTATAAAGCGAAAAAGGTGGATCTGCACTCTACAAATCCACCTTTTTCGCTTTATAAATAGAGCTAATGTGCTCTTAATTCTTATTTTCCTAATCCAGAAATCACCTTACAGAATACTTAACAATCCACTGTTACAGGATTCCAAACAGTCGCAAGACATCATTCAGATTCGCCACTACCAGCAGCAGAATCAAGATACCGAAACCGACAAACTCGGCACGCTCCATGAACTTATCGCCTGGCTTGCGACCGGTAATGATCTCATACAACAGGAAGAAGACATGACCGCCATCCAATGCAGGAATAGGCAGGATGTTCATAAACGCCAGGATGATGCTCAGGAAGGCTGTCATCATCCAGAACGCATGCCAGTCCCACATGGATGGGAACAGACTGCCCAATGCACCGAAACCGCCTAAGCTCTTGGCACCCTCCTTGGAGAAGACATACTTCATATCGCCTACATAACCTGCCAAGACATTCCAACCATACTTGATGCCGGCTGGGAAACTCTCGAAGAATCCATAACTGATATGGGTTGGCTGATAGTCCATCATCACAGGATGATTGTAGAAACCTAACTTCACGCCCTCGTCTGTGGACTCAAACTGTACTGCCAAGTTGAGGGTATCTGCTGCAGAATTCTTATTACCAACGCCTGCACGCAATACAGTCAGGGTACCAGTAAGAGCCTTCAAACTGTCTTTAGGAGTCTGCGCTACGGAAAGCACATCATCCACTCTGCCCAACTCCTCGGTCAACTCATTATAGGAATCCACCTTCTTGCCGTTGACGCTCAGGATGCGGTCGCCCTTCTTCAGACCAACCTTGGCTGCAGGAGAATTCTGCATCACGCTATCAATCTGCAACGGAACGAAGACCTCTACAAAGCGAGGGGTCTCCTTGATCATGTCGAGCATGTTCAGATCGCCTGGAGTCTGGATGCTTACCTTCTTGCCGTTGCGCAATACATCTACACGCTGCGCCTTGGAGAGCTCACGAAACAGGTCGCCATCATAGGTCTTAAACTCGCCCAAGTCTGTAGATAAGAGAATATCATGGTCCTGGAAACCTAATTTCTTGGCTTCGGTATTGAACTTCATACCCTGTTTCATATCCTTGGTAGCCACATAGGTATCGCCCCAATGGAACATCACCATGGAATAGATAAAGAGAGCCAAGACGAAATTGACCAGCACACCACCTATCATGATGAGGAGACGCTGCCAAGCCGGTTTGCTACGGAACTCATAAGGCTGTTCTGGCTGCTTCATCTGTTCGGTATCGAAACTCTCGTCGATCATACCCGAAATCTTACAATAGCCTCCCAATGGCAACCAGCCCATTCCATAAGTAGTATCTGAATTCTTTGGCTTGAACTCAAAGAGGTGGAACCATGGGTCGAAGAAAAGATAGAACTTCTCAACTCTTACACCGAAGAGTTTGGAGAAGAAGAAGTGTCCGCCCTCATGGAGCAGCACCAAGATGGAAAGCGAGAGCATCAGCTGCAACGCTTTGATCAAAAATACTTCCATTAATTATTGATTATTCTGATTATTGATTATACCTTATTATATATGATGCATCAGTTCGGTGGCAATGCGGCGAGCCTCGGCATCGGTCTGCAGATAGACGTCGAGGTCGGGCTGACTGTCGAAGGTGGCTTTCGCCATCACCTCTTCGATGATGTCTGCCATCTGCAGGAATCCACATTCGCCACGACGGAAGCCGGCATTGACGATTTCATTGGCTGCATTGACGATGCAGGACATATTACCGCCCTTGCGGATGGCGTCAAAGCAGAGTTGCAGACACTTGAACTTCTTGTAGTCTGGTTCGAAGAACTGCAAATCCTGTGTCTTGAAAAGGTCGAGACGCTCGCCCTTCAAAGGCAGGCGCTGAGGGAAGGAGAAGGCATACTGGATAGGCAGGCGCATATCCGGCACGCCCAACTGGGCCTTGACGGCTCCGTCCATAAACTGCACGGCACTATGCACCACGCTCTGCGGATGGATGAGCACCTGTATCTTGTCGGCAGGTACGCCGAAAAGCCACTTCGCTTCAGTCACCTCAAATCCCTTGTTCATGAGAGAAGCGGAGTCGATGGTTATCTTGGCGCCCATATCCCAGGTAGGATGCTTGAGGGCATCGGCTGCCGTTACCTTCTCCAACTGCTCGTGGGTGAAATTGCGGAAAGGTCCGCCCGAACAGGTAAGGAGTATCTTGTCGATCTCGTTCTGATCCTCGCCCACCAAACTCTGGAAGATAGCGCTATGTTCGCTATCTACCGGGAGGATAGGCGCATGATACTGCTGAGCCAACTGGCAGATGAGTTCACCTGCCACAACGAGGGTTTCCTTATTGGCCAGACAGATTTTCTTGCGGGCCTTGATGGCATGGATGGTTGGTTCCAATCCAGAGAAGCCCACCATAGAGGCAAGCACCATGTCGATAGGGTCAGCCTCCACGATGTCGCAGAGAGCCTGTGCACCAGCATAGACCTTGATGTCAGGTTCGTCGCGGAGCAGATCCTGCAACTCCTCATAAAGTGTCTCATCGGCGATGACGACGGCAGCAGGATGAAACTTGTGCGCCTGGGCAGCCAGTTCCTTCACACGATGGTTGGCGGTGAGGCAATAGACCTCGTAAAGATCGCTATGCTGTTCGATGACATCCAGCGCCTGTGTGCCGATGCTTCCCGTAGAACCGAGAATACATATCTGTTGTTTTTTCATTACTCTTGAAATTAGAACTTCAGAAGAGTAAAGCCATTGAATTCTTCACTCTTCACTTAAATTACAGTTCGAGCAATCCTTCCGGAATTGCCATTCTGATTTCTTTCTTCTCTGCATTCACTTCCTCGATGAGGTCGTTGCTGGCAGGAATCAGCACTTCCTCTCCCTCCGGAGTTGTCACCTCGAAGAGGAGATTGATAGTGGAATCATCCACATGATCGATGGTGCCCACCACCTTGCCGGTAGGAACATCCACCAGTTGGAAACCGATGATTTCAGCCCAGCTCATGTGTTCACCATCGCTATCGGAAAGATGACGCGGGAAATACACCTCGCAGCCTGTATAGTTGCGAGCCTGTTCCTGCGTATCAATATCCTCAAACTTCACCAGTACGTTTTCATCATTCTTAAAGCGGTATTCCTCCATATAGAAAGGAACGAGGATGCCGTTGATGTCGAGCACGAGATACTCCGCATCCACACGGTCGAAAACATCATCTGTGATGGCGAAAGTGATTTCTCCCTTCACGCCATGAGGCTTTCCGAGCTTACCTATCTTATATACGTCGTCACGTCTTATCATATCCCATAGAAATTAATCCTCCACACGGGTAATCTTGGCACCCAATGCGTTGAGGCGGTTTTCGATGTCCTCATATCCGCGGTCTATCTGTGCGATATTGGCGATACGGCTGGTTCCGTTGGCGCTCATGGCTGCTATCAGCAGGGCGATTCCGGCACGGATATCCGGGCTCGTCATTCTGCCAGCACGGAGCGTGAGCTTATGGTCGTGACCTACCACCACGGCACGATGAGGGTCGCAAAGGATGATCTGCGCACCCATGTCGATGAGTTTATCCACAAAGAAGAGACGGCTCTCGAACATCTTCTGATGGAAGAGGACGCTACCGCGAGCCTGGGTAGCCACTACCAGCAGGACGGAGAGAAGGTCTGGAGTCAAGCCTGGCCAAGGAGCATCCGAGAGAGTCATGATGGTGCCGTCGATAAAGGAATCGATGACATAATGCTTCTGTTCTGGAATGAAGAGATCATCGCCCTCTACCTTGATTTTCACACCCAAGCGGCGGAAGGCATCAGGAATGATTCCCAAATTCTTGACCGATACGTCCTTGATGCGGACACCAGCGCCACACATGGCAGCCATTCCGATGAAGGAACCCACCTCGATCATATCCGGCAGAATGGTATGTTCGGCTCCATGCAGACTCTCCACGCCCACGATGGTGAGGAGATTGCTGGCGATACCGCTGATGCGTGCTCCCATCGCATTGAGCAGATGGCAGAGCTGCTGGATATAGGGTTCGCAGGCTGCATTATAGATAGTGGTAGTACCCTTGGCGAGCACAGAAGCCATGATGATATTGGCGGTACCCGTAACGGAAGCCTCATCGAGCAGCATATAGCAGCCCTTCAAGTGGTCTGCCTCTATCTGATAGACATTGCGCTCGTCATCATGCATAAACTTGGCTCCCAAATATTTGAAACCCAAGAAGTGAGTGTCGAGACGACGGCGACCAATCTTGTCGCCACCCGGCTTGGCAATCGTAGCCTTTCCACAACGGCCCAAGAGCGGACCAATCATGAGCACGCTGCCACGAAGAGAGGAGCATTTCTTCACAAACTCTATGCTGTCCAGATAGTCGAGATTGAGTTCATCGCTCTGAAAAGTATAATCGTTGTGGCTATTCTGTGTCACCTTGACTCCAATTTCCTTCAGCAACTTGATGAGATTGTTGACATCAAGGATGTCCGGCACGTTCTTGATGCGCACAGGATCCTTGGTTAAAATCGTGGTACAGATGACCTCCAATGCCTCATTCTTGGCACCTTGTGGGACAATCGTTCCCTTGAGCGGGTGGCCGCCCTCTATGATGAATGACTCCATAAGCTACTTATTATTCCTTTTCTTGTTATTTTTCTGAGAAGCATTATTATTTTTCTGAGAACCGTTCTTCTGAGTATTGTTTCTCTGCCCATTGTTGTTTTTCTGCAGCACATTATCGTGAACCAGCACCAGTTTCTCAAACTTGAAGTTCTTCAGGTCGAGGTGGATCTTGCCATCAGTAAAACGGGCCAGGTCGGCAGCCACCTTTTCCTCATCACAGGAGCCGTGGCTCCATTGTGCCAGGTCGCGTCTCATCTGATTGGCAGTCAGCTTCACCAGTTCATCACGCTCCTTTCCCGGTTCCATATTCTTCAGTCTGTCGAAGAGTTCAAACATCATGGAGCCATAGTGGCGCACAGGGATTCTCGTCTTCGGATAATCCATCGGATCGGGTCTTTTGGCAATATCCTCAGCCTGCTTCACGGCAAAGGGATAGTCGATATCGAGCTTGAAACCGCTCATGATGGCGAGATGGTCCCAGAGTTTGCGATGATGTTCCTCGGCATCTGCACCATCAGGAAACATGTGGTCCATGATGGCGATAATAGACTCCGCACAATGCTGGCGCTCAGCACGGTCTTTGATGCCGACGGCATGATCGACCATACTCTGAATCTCCCTGCCATATTCCGGCAAGACCAACTTTTCGCGTTGGGTATTGTAATCTAATCCTTCTATATTCATTCTGATGATGATTGATGAATGTTCTTTTTATATTATAATATGAGAAAACCGCCGTTAGAGCAGTTTCTTCCCTTAGAGCAGTTTCTTCGGCATCTTGGCCACAAAGTCCTTCAGATAGAAAGGAACGAAGTAAGCCACATCCTCGAACTTGCCTTCCACGAAGCGCTTCTCTGCCAGCGGAGCCATGTTCTTCGCCAACGGTTCGATGCCCTTCACGAGTCGGGCATTCGGATGATTGATGACCTCCATACATTTCTCGGCTCCATTTCCGAAGAAATAGACAGTTCCACGATCGAGATACTCCTTGTAGGTTTCAGCATCCACGATATCAGCCTGGATAGGGCGCACCTCCTTCAGGGCACGATCCATCACCTTGGCATAGACTTCCATTCTGCGGGCATCAAGCATAGGAACGATAAGCGCATCTTCCTCAGCCGGATGCTCACCGAGCAATACAGGAACAGCCATCAGTTCGAGCGTAGGGATGGAGATGAGCTTCACATCACGGCCATAGCAGATTCCCTTCGCCATACTGACTCCGATGCGGAGACCGGTATAAGAACCAGGACCGCAACTTACCGCCACAGCCTCCAAAGGAATACCATGGGCATCTATGAAACTAAGAGCCTCATCTACGTAAACACCTAACTTAACTGCATGGTTAGGACCACTGTGATCTTCCTTGTTGAAAACCACCTGTCCATTATCACTAATTGCTACTGAGCACACGTCGGTACTCGTTTCAATATTCAATATACAAGACATAATTTAAAAATATATTCTTAAATAAGGTGCAAATTTAATCATTTTCTCGCTTTTTTTTGTACTTTTGCAGAAATTTAACGTGAAAGATTATATGATACAGTCAATGACAGGCTTCGGAAAAGCTACCGTTGCCTACAAAGAAAAGAAAATTAATGTAGAGATAAAGTCATTAAACAGCAAGTCTTTTGACCTCTCTACACGTATAGCACCTCTCTATCGTGAAAAGGAGATGGAGATTCGCCAGATCATCGCTAAAATGCTGGAAAGAGGCAAGGTTGACTTTGCTATCTGGATAGAGAAAAGCGCGGGTGCTGATGCGACTCCTATCAACGCTGCGCTTGTAGAGAATTATTACCACCAAATCAAGCAGATTTCGGCTCAGACCGGTATTCCTGAGCCTACTGACTGGTATGGCACACTTCTTCGTCTTCCTGATGTAACAACACGAACTGAAATGGAAGAATTGACTGAAGAGGAGTGGGAAGCTGCTAAAAGTGCAATTTTGCAGGCCATCGGTCATCTGGTGGACTTCCGCAAGCAGGAAGGTGCTGCTCTCCAGAAGAAATTTACGGAGAAAGTGGATAATATTCAGGCACTCCTTGCCAGCATCGAACCATACGAGAAAGCCCGTGTGGAGAAAATCCGTGCCAGCATCGTGAGCGGTCTGGAACAGATTCCTTCAGTCAACTACGACAAGAACCGCCTGGAGCAGGAGCTCATCTACTACATCGAGAAGCTCGACATCAGCGAGGAGAAGCAGCGCCTTGCCAACCACCTGAAGTATTTCCGTGAGACCATGAATGAGGAAGGTCATGGTGTAGGAAAGAAACTCGGTTTCATCGCACAGGAAATGGGACGCGAAATCAACACCACCGGTTCTAAGAGCAATCAGGCTGAAATGCAGAACATCGTGGTGAAGATGAAGGACGAATTGGAGCAGATCAAGGAGCAGGTGCTGAATGCACTATAATTGGAATCATAAAATTAATGATATAATTATGAAGAACGGATTGTTAATTTTCAGCGCTCCTTCCGGCAGCGGAAAGAGCACGATAGTCAACTGGTTGATGAAGGAACACCCGGAGTTGAAGTTGGCCTTCTCTATCAGTTGCACCTCCCGCGCCCCTCGTGGTACAGAAAAGAATGGTGTGGAATATTTCTTCCTCACTCCTGAGGAATTCAAGGCTAAGATTGCTAATGAGGAGTTCCTGGAATACGAGGAGGTTTATCAGGACCGCTTCTACGGCACGCTGAAATCTCAGGTGGAAAACCAGTTGAATGATGGCGATTCCGTCATTTTCGACGTAGATGTCAAGGGTGGCGTTAATATCAAGAAATTCTATGGTGAGCGTGCCTTGAGCATCTTCGTGCAACCTCCTTCGGTAGAGGAATTGCGCCGCCGTCTGAATGGTCGCGGTACGGATGCACCAGAGGTGATTGAGCAGCGACTTGCCAAGGCAAGCTATGAGCTGACCTTTGCTCCACAGTTTGACCATGTAGTGGTGAACGACAACTTGGAGAAGGCACAGCAGGAGGTTTATCAGCTCGTCAAGGATTTCCTGGAGGCATAAGGTTCTATTTAATATTCGACATTCTATTTAATATTCAACATTCTATGAAGAAAGTAGGAATATTCGGAGGAAGTTTCAACCCGATCCATACCGGTCACATCGCCCTGGCCAAGAGCCTCTGCGAGAAGGCAGGACTGGACGAGGTGTGGTTTATGGTTTCACCACAGAATCCGTTCAAGCAGGCGGCAACCGACCTGCTTGACGACTCTTTGCGCTTCGAACTGGTGGAAAAGGCACTCAAAGGGGAAAGCCAACTGAAGGCTTGCAACTATGAATTCCATCTTCCGAAACCTTCCTACACCTGGCATACGCTCCAGGCGCTGAGCAAGGATTATCCCGACATCGCCTTCACCTTATTAATAGGTGGAGACAACTGGGCTGCTTTCGACAAGTGGTTTCATCACGACGACATTCTCGCCCACTACCCTATCGTGGTCTATCCACGCCAGGGAGCAAGCATCGGAGCCGTTCCGCAGGGAGTAACCATCGTGGAGACGCCCCTACTCAACATCAGCAGCACCCAGATACGCCAGGCGATTCTTCAGGGGGAAAGTATCCACGGAATGGTGCCGGAAGCCATCGAGGACTTGGCGGGCAAATATTATGAAATGAGGAATGAGAAGTGAGAAATGAGAAATGGGAAATGAGAAAATATAATATGGAAGAAATGAATTGGAAGAAATACATCAAGAAGGCTTTGTGCCTGGCATTTGAACCGATACGACGTAATGCTAACTTCTTTACGTTCATGTATATTTTGGGCGTACTGACTGCCGTAGTAACGCTCCCGAGATGGCGTGAACTCTACGACAACCTGTATCTGGAACTGTTTTTCGACCTCTACATCGTTTGTGCCGTCTTGGCTTTGATTCCTAAGAAAGTACGCTTCTGCATCAGAGGTGTGCTCTATCTCATCTTGTATGCCGTGGCGATAGCTGATGTCTATTGCTTCGTCAATTTCGGCTCCACACTCAACCCTTCCATGCTCATGCTGGTGGGCGAAACCAACAGCAGCGAGGCAAGCAACTTCATCGCAGCCTGCCTCTCTACCGAGGTTATCTTCAGTAGTGTGGGCTGGGTATTGCTGCTCATCCTCGTGCAGATACTCACCGCCTTCCGCCGTTTCCGCCATTTCATCTGGAAAGTATCGGTACTCTTTGCCTCCTTCAGCAAACCGCTCTACGGTTGGCTTACCATTCATATTGATCGCATCACCCGACTCCTGCCTCAGGTAGCCGGCATCTGCTGCATCGCCCTCTTCATCTGGAGCGCCTGCACTTCCTGGCACAACAAAATGGCCATCCACAAGCTGATGACGGGCAAGACTATCGGCGAAGTGGAACATACCCTCACGGAGAAGGACTGCGCCAATCTCTACATGCCTATCTACCGACTCAATTTCAGCATCTACGCCAATAAGTTGGCAGCCAACCAGATTACCCAACTGATTCATGCTGCCGACAAGGTGGAGGTAGATACCTGCACCTACCGTTCGCCACAGATTGTGCTCATCATCGGCGAGAGCTTCGGCAAGCAGCATTCCCAGCAATACGGTTATTTCATGGATACGACTCCTTATCAGGTGGCATTGGAAAAGACCAAGAAGCTGACCAAATTTACGGATGTCGTGACCTGCTGGAATCTCACCAGCTTTGTTTTCAAGAACGTATTCTCCACCCATGTCATCGGCGAGAAGGGTGAGTGGTGCGACTATCCTCTCTTCCCGGAAATCTTCCGCAAGGCAGGTTACCACGTCACCTTTATCACCAATGAATTTCTGCCGCAGGCCAAGGAAGCCGTATATGACTTCAGCGGCGGTTTCTTCCTCAACAATCCGAAACTCAGCAAGTTGCAGTTTGACAGCCGCAACACGGAGCTGCACGCCCTGGACGACGGACTGTTGGAGGACTATGACAACGGACTGAAGGAAGCAGAATCCAACAGTAAGTATAATCTCACCATCTTCCACCTGATGGGTCAGCACGTGGATTACAAGACCCGCTACAAGCACAGTCAGACCCATTTCTGGGCTGGCAGTTATGAGGACAAGCGCCCTGAGCTGACCGACAAACAGCGCAAGGTGCTGAGCCATTACGACAACGCCACCCTTTACAACGACTCTATCGTGGCGCAGATTGTGAAGCGCTATTCCAAGAAGAACGCCATCGTCATCTACATGCCCGACCATGGCGAGGAGTGCTATGAGGGCAACCGCGGTTTCATCTGCCGCAACCATTCTGCCAATATCGACTGGCCTTTGGCTCACTACGAGTTTGAGATTCCTTTCTGGATTTTCTGTTCCCAGAAGTACATCAGCAGCCATCGTGACATCTACCGCCAGATTCGCAAGGCGAAGGATAAGCGTTTCATGACCGATGCCTTGCCTCACCTATTATTATATTTGGCAGGCATCGAGACTCCTACCTACAATCCGAAGTACAACATCCTAAGCCCAGAGTATGACGAAATGCGCCCTCGCATCCTGAAAAACAGCGCCGACTATGACAAGTTGAGGGATGCAGAAATAGAGAAGCAGAAAAGGCTAAAGGATGCAGAAGCTGCCATGGGACATAAAAAGAAAAAGAAATAGGAATATTGCATATTCAAAACAAAATACGTAATTTTGCACCCATAAAAAAGAATATGCCCCTATCATTAAATAAAGAATAGGAGAAATAAGATATGAATACACCCACTTTAAGTCGTTCGGAATGTAATGTGCTGCGAGGACTTGCCATTATCGGCATTTTCCTGCACAACTACTGCCATTGGATAGGTTCTATCGTCAAGGAGAACGAGTATCAGTATTTTCAACACAACGTGGACTGGCTGAACCAGGTATTGGTCAATCCAGACCTCAATCTGCCGTTCCATCTCATCTCATTCTTCGGACATTATGGCGTACCAGTATTCCTCTTCCTGAGCGCATACGGACTGGTATTGAAATATGAAGCAAAGCCACATCTTGATGCCTCGACACAATTTGTCAACATCAACGGAAAGACGATGTGGAACTGGAAGGAACCACTTCGCTTCATCCGCTATCATTATCTGAAACTCTTCAAGATGATGATTGTGGGATTCGTGGCCTTCACCATGCTCGACTACATCACATACGGTCCGCACAAGTATGCTACGCTTGATGTTGTGGCGATGTTAGGTATGTTTAATAATATATTGCCCGACCCAGACCGCATCATCTGGCCAGGGCCTTTCTGGTTTTTCGGATTGATGCTCCAACTCTATATTGTCTATCGTCTGTTCATCTATCGCAAACATTGGGGATTCACCGTAGGACTGATGGTAGTCTGCATAGTGATACAGATAGCGTTGGGATGGGACAATCCAGAGAGCGAGGCGATGAACCGCTATCGCTATAATTTCATGGGAGGAATGTTGCCATTCGGGTTAGGCGTACTCTATGCCCGATATGGCGAGAAGATATTGATGACTTTCCATCACAACGTGACGAATTTCTTCGGCATCATCTTCTGCTGCTCCATCATCTACAGTCTCAGCAACAGCATGATGGGATGGACCTTCGTGCCTCTCTTCATCTGTCTGCTCAGCGTACTGACCGCCAAATTTCTTTCAGGAGTCAACTGGTTGTCAGGAGTCAACAGGATATTGGAATGGATGGGCGGCATTTCGGCGGCACTTTTCGTCTGCCACCCTATCACACGAAAGATTTTCATCCCTATCAGCCGACAGGGAGATATGTATGCAGGTCTGCTCCTCTACATCGTATCGAGCATCTGCCTGGCTTGGTTGTTCACGCAACTGATGAAGAAAATCCCAAATCCGAAGCTTTAGAAGCTTTTTTCGTTTTCCACCTCCATAATAAGAATACAAACAAGAAGACAAGAGGATTCTTCACTCTTCGTTCTTCACTCTCCACTTAGCTTACGCCTATGAAGATAAAAGATATAGAACTGGCAAATATCAGCCGTTTTCGTGGTGAACTGATGGGAGCAGCCATGCTCTTCATCATCCTCTTTCATGTGGGATTGCCACGTGAAGATGCTTTCTATGGACTTCGCCGAATGGGAAATGTGGGAGTAGATATGTTTCTCTTCCTCAGCGGAATCGGTCTGTGGTTTTCATGGGTCAAGAATCCTGACGTTAAGCGTTTCTTCATCCGCCGTTATCTCCGCATTTATCCAGCCTGGCTCATCATCGCCTGCCTCTTCTACATTCCCCGTTTTCATGGCGGAAGTACGTGGGACTGGATTTATCTCTTCGGAGAGATTTCCATCAACTGGGGTTTCTGGCTGCACGATGAGTTGAACTTCTGGTACATTCCTGCCACGATGATGCTCTATCTCTTTGCTCCAGGCTATATGGAACTCATCAGGCGCCATCCTATCTACCGTTGGCTGCCCGTGGTCATGGTGATGTGGTGCATCCTGGTGCAATACGTTACTCCTATCCATCAGGCAGTTGGTCATCTGGAGATTTTCTGGAGCCGCATACCGATATTCTTCATTGGAATCAACATGGGCGAGATGGTTCGCCGCAAGGATACGCTCGACGGGGCAAGCATCTGGATGATCTGGATCATGTTTCTGATGACGCTTCTCTCCAGCATTTTCCTGGAGCAGGTGAAGCATGGTCAATTCCCGCTCTTCCTGGAAAGAATGCTCTATATCCCACTCACAGTAACCAGCATTCTGCTGCTCAACCGCATCTTCCGCCGCACTCCGAAATGGGTAAACAAGGCATTCATGTTTGTGGGCGCTTTGAGTCTGGAGGCCTACCTCATCCACATTCACTTCGTACTCTACTATATCGAGAAATGGCATTGGAGCTATTGGCCTACCTTCTTCACCTGCATCGCCATCACACTCCCTGCCTCCTGGATATTGGCAAAAATCGTAGGCTGGATTTCTAAGGAATTAGGCAAAATCCTGATGGAGAAGGAGAAAGGAGAATGAGAAATTAGAAGGGAGAAAGGAGAACTTTTTTGAAAAGGAAAAAGGACTTTGGAAAAGGGAAAAGAGGAACGAAAGGAAAAAAATAATCAAAATAGGACTTTATGAAAGAAAAAGAAATAGATAATATAGAAAAGGACAGTAAGGGGTTGTCTGCTCTGATGCGCCTCATTCGCCCGAAGCAATGGATTAAAAACGGCTTTATCTTTATGCCGCTCTTCTTTGGCGGGGAACTTTTCAATACCAGTGCCCTGCTGGCAGGAGTCATCGCTTTCTTCGCCTATAGTTTTGCTGCTTCCAGCATCTACTGTTTCAACGACATTTACGATGTGGAGGCAGACCGACGTCATCCCGTGAAATGCCATCGCCCGATAGCTTCCGGAGCCGTATCGGTAAAACAGGCGTATGGACTAATGTTTCTGATGCTGATACTCTCCATCGGTTTCAGCAGTCTGTTGGATGGTTGGAAAACGATGGGCATTATCCTTTTCTACTGGTGCCTGAACTTAGGCTATTGCGCCAAGTTCAAGCAGTATGCCATCATAGACGTTTGCATCGTAGCCTTCGGTTTTGTGCTCCGTCTGCTGGCAGGTGGTGTGGCAACGGGCGTGGTACTGAGCAAATGGATTGTGCTGATGACCTTCCTCATCACCCTCTTCATGAGCTTTGCCAAGCGCCGCGATGATGTGATAAGAATGGAAAAGACTGGAGAGGCTCCACGTAAGAATACGAGCCGCTACAATCTGACTTTCATCAATCAGGCGATTACCATTACCGCCTCGGTCACTCTGGTCTGCTACATTATGTACACAGTAAGTCCGGAGGTTCTGGAACATTTCCATACCGACAAACTCTATCTCACAACGGTTTTCGTGCTGGTAGGACTCTTGCGCTATATCCAGATAGCAGTTGTTGATCAGCAGAGTGGCGACCCTACCAAGATTCTGCTCCGCGACCGCATCACCCAGGTTATCGTAGTAGCCTGGCTTGCCGCCTTCCTGTTCCTCATCTATATCGCATAAGGCATGAAACGGAATACAGATTTAGATTTCATCCGAGCTATTCTCATCATACTGATGATCCTCATCCATATCGTGAGTTTCGGGAATGCTTATCCTCATCTGAAGGCAGGCATTCTCTCGTTCATGATGCCTACCTTTCTCATTATCACGGGTTATCTGGTGAACATCGGGAAAACGAGCAGGCAGTTTGGCAAATATCTGCTTTGTCTGGCTCTGCCATACATCATCATGGTGACGGGATTTTCCGTGCTCTCCTATTTCCTGCCAGTAAGAGATGGCATTACCGAACTCTCTCTCACACAGATTTGCGAGAAGATTTTCGTCACTTCCATCGGTCCATATTGGTTTATCCAGACCATGATTATCTGTGGAATCTTGTATTACGGAAGTTTCCGGGCTTGTGATATAATCAGCAAATACTGGGGGCGTTGTTCTTGCAGGAATAGTAAGGGGAATGATTCTTGCAGCAATATAAACAAGGGAAAGACGGAGGAGACCCTGTCTTTAACAACCCGTCTTTTTCTCTTGGCGATTCTGATGCTGCTGGTCAGCAAGACCCCAGCCCTGAACATCACGGCTGCCATTTATTATTTTGCCGGAGTCGTTATCCGCCAATGCCGCATCGACTTCAACAAGGTTTTCCACCCTACTCCCTTGGCGTTCATTCTCTGGCCTTTCATCCTCTATCGGGAAGACCTCTATGACTGGGGGAACATAGCTGTTGCTTTCTCCTGCTGGTGCTGCATTTCTGCGCTTATGTGGTTGAACCTATATTACAAGTCGCAAATGATAGGAAAGTCCACCTTATTATATATAGGTAAGAACACGTTGCCGATTTATCTCTTCCATCCCATCTTCACAATGGCGGCGAAATTCTATCATCCTCTGTTCGCCTTCGACAAGAGTGAAATCCTCCTGGCTGCTTTTACCATTATCCTTGCCATCGCAGGAAGCATCGCTATTGCCAAGGTTATGGAAAAAACAAAATTGACTTATTTCTTCGGGAAAAAGGAAATACTGAGATAAATGACAAATGACAAATGACAAAGGAGAAATGAAATGATGAAAAAAGAAAAAATATATTGTTTCGATTTTGACGGAACGCTCACAAAGAAAGATACACTTATCGAGTTTATCAAATTCAGCATGGGGAAGACGCGCTTCCTCATGGGTTTCCTGCTCTATAGCCCCATCCTCGTGCTGATGAAACTGCATCTTTTCCCCAACTGGAAAGCGAAGCAGATCATTTTCAAGCACTTCTTCGGCGGTATGAGCATCGAAGTTTTTGATGATTACTGCGTCAATTTTGCTGCTAAGAATCTCTATCTGCTGCGCCTGAGTGGTATTGGAAAAATACAAGAAGCCAAGCGCAAGAAAGAACGGGTATTGATTGTAAGCGCCAGTATCGACAACTGGGTGAAGCCTTTCTTCGACTTCCAAAACCTAACTGATGTGGAAGTTCTCGGCACCCAGATAGAAGTAGCCAACGGTAAAGTAACCGGCTATTTCAAGACCAACAACTGCTATGGCGAGGAGAAAGTTCATCGCATCTGCGAAGCCCTGACCCGTACCATCAATAATGGAAAGGGAGCCTCAACACTCGATTTCGACCGTACACGATATGAAATCGAAGCGTTCGGAGACAGTCGTGGCGATAAGGAAATGCTCGCCTTTGCCGACCAAGGACATTATAAGCCGTTCAGAGATTCTCTCTAAACGGCTTATTTTATTCATATTGGGAATTTATCAATTTCCATGATTAACCATATTTCGTAAAGAATCAAATTCCATGAGGTCTTATTAAACTTTGAAAGAATGGATAAGTCCCCATTTGAGATTGATGTTTGATTAGTCCTGCACAAACGTCGTAATGCTTCGAGGTGCGAGAACTGCCTTCTCCATACATTTTCCTACAGGAGCCAAACTCTCGGAGGAAACATCGCTGGTGCGATACATTTCCCACTCCATCCGGCTCATTCCTGCCACTTGCAACGTAATAGGCTTGACGTCCTCAGAATAATTGATTGCCACCATCACCCATTTTCCATCAACATTTCTATAGGCAGAACACATCACGCCCCGAGGATTATTATATCCATCCTCCACCTGCTTTCCGGCTGCATCAGTAGCTGAAATGTCGTAGCGCTGGGCACCAGGACGGATAAAGCGGGAATAGTTGCCCAAAGACCAGAGGAGTTTGGAATCGACTGCCCAACCGGTTTGCCAGCCATCCCTACTGTAGATGCGGAGCAATCCATCGCGATAGTCGCCACCAGCAGCACGCCACCAGCTCCAGCTCTCGGCATTGGCATAGACCAGGTCGTGATGGATGATGCGGGCTACGTAGAGAGCGGTCTTCATGGAGAAATCATAACCTCCGCCACCGCCTATTTCCTCATCATTACCCATGATGCAAGTCTCGGTCTGCCAGAACTTAATGCCCTTCTGTCGGCAGGCTTCCCTTATCTGCATACGCACTTCACGCATATAAGGTACTGGCGTATTGGTCCAATAACTGTGACCACCTATAAGCATCGGCACCTGCTTTACGTTGCCCAAGTAGGTTTTCGTACTGTCTTTGGTAAAGAAAGCGTTGATTTCATACCCCCTCTGCCAGTCGGTCTCATGCGTAGCCAACATACAGCGGTAATCGCTCGACTCGTTGATGAGGATTTGTGTATTCATTTTTTCCTTCACCAAGGCCTTGCTCAATTCTCTTACCACCCGGGCCACCTCACGGTTGGTGGCAGGACTTCCCTCCTGCTTCGGTCCCGTCCAGTTCCAATGCCCATCGGGTTCGTTGATCGGACTCATATAGTCGATGTGGATACCGTCGTGCTCCTCTATCCCCTTGAGCGAAGTGGCGATAAACTTTCCAAACTTCTGATAGCAGTCGTCTTTCAGGTTGATGGTTCCTCCCCGTCCGGTATTCGTAGCGAGTCCATTTTGCGTATAAAAGACGGGAGCAGAATTGCAGAAAGCCAGCAAATAAGGAACTCCTCTCTGCTTAGCGAGTTTCAGGAAGCGTCGTTGCCCCGCCTGCTTATTCCAGTCGTAGGTTCCATCGGCATTCAGAAAGCATTGGGTTCGGGTTCCTCGCTGAATCTGCGAAGCCTCTCCCTGTTCCTCGCTTCCTGCGCCCAGATTGAATCTCCAGAGCGACAGACCAATTCCCTTCGGTTTCCCCATCTCATCATTTTCCACGGAGAACAACCAGTCTGCTATCTGCTCCTGTTGCTTTTCCGGCCAGAGACCGAGAAACTGCATACTCCACGCATCACTTGCGCCAAAGTGCTGGATATGCTGCTCTGGCGAAGTAGGAAGAATGGTAAAATGAACCGCCTCTCCTTGCGCCGGCAAGAGAGAAAGGCTGAACGCAACGGCTGTCATCAGGCATTTTGAGCCCCTCTTCCAGGGCATCATCTTCTTGTCTTTTTTCATATCTGATTTTCTGTTATTCAATTAAACTTATGCACGTCTCCAAGTTTTTTTGAAATCATGCACGTTTCCAAGGGACTTTTTGCTTAATCCACCACTTTTATAAAGGTAGTTTCTGCTGCAAAGATAATGCAAATGAGCGCAATGAAAACTTGTTTTCAAATTGCCGAGTGCAGCTTATCTTATGCAAAGATAAGACTTTTAGCGAAATTCTCAAAATATTTCAGAATAAATATATCGAAATCCGTAAAATGTTAGATTGCAATCTACTGTCCAAGAATTAGACGGTTATGTCTAATTATTAGACAGCTTACTTATTGACTATTTCACCTAACAACCTGATTATCAGGATGATTAAAATATTGGCACGGCTTTTGTCCTTATCATGCCAAAATGAAGAAGATTATGAAAAGAATAGGAATATTGATAGGATGGTTGGTCTGGGCGGCTGGTGCCTCGGCACAGAGCTGGAGCCTTGACGACTGCATGAAATACGCCGTGGAGCACGCCACGGAGGTGAAGCGTGAGGTGGTTAACGCCCGCCAGCGCAAGCAGGATTACCAGCATGCTGTGGCAGGATTCCTGCCTACCGTTACGGGTGGCGTACAGGGACAGTATGCCTGGGGACGAAACATCGACCCGGAAACCAATACTTATAATAATGTAACGACATTCAACAACTATTATCAGCTTTATGCCGAACTGAATGTCTTCGATGGTTTCGCCACCATCAACGCCTTGAAGCAGGCTAAGTTGAGCCGGGATTATTCAGCCACGGCGATGCAGAAGATTCAGGACGATAGAGCCATCGACGTGATGCAGAAATATGTGGATGCTGCCTATGCTGAGGCAAGCATTCAGATAGCAAGCGAGAAACTGAACGAAAGCAAGCGGATGCTGGCTAAGATGAAGCGACTGTATGAACTGGGTGAAAAAGGGCGCCCGGATGTGGTGCAGATGGAATCGCAGGTGGCAGAAGATGAATACAATCTTACGCATCAGGAGAATGTGGCAAAACAGAGTCTGCTCGCCTTGAAATCCGCGATGAATTTTCCGATGGATGAAGAACTGAAAATTCTGATTAAAGAGGAGCAGAATTTGAAGTTAACGTCTGATAATAAAGAGGTTCCTGAATCTGGAGTAAACTACGAAACCGTTTACCAGGGTTTCCAGCATATTTCTCCCGATTTGAAGTCGGCAGAATACGAAGTGGAGCGGGCACGGTATGATTACAAGATAGCAAAAGGCAGATTGCTGCCATCACTCTCTCTCGGTGGCGGCATTTCTACCAACTATTATAAGAATCTCTCTCAGAAAGGGCAATACGATGGGTTTGCCTCGCAGTTTCACAACAACCAGGGCGAATACCTCGCATTGACCCTTTCCATACCTATTTATAATAGTGACCGCTGGCACAGCGTGAAGAAGGCACGCAACGACTGGCAACTGGCACAGGTGAACCTGGAGGAAACCCGTCGCAAGCTTCACGACCAGATAGCCCAGGCGGTAATGGATGCAGAGGGTTACGCCAAGGAGTTGCATCAGATGCAGAAGAAGGTGGCCTCCGATTCGCTCGCCTATCACATGTCGAGCCGGAAGTTTGAAGAAGGAATGCTTTCCACCTTCGACCTTCATACCGCAGCCCAAACGCTTCTGAAAAGCAGGATCAAGGAACTCCAGATGCAGATGCTGCTCATTATCAAACAAAGGTTGGTTGCTTATTATCAGGGAGAAAATTTAATTAAATAAACCTGGAGAATGCAAGTGAATTCTTCACTTTTCGTTCTTCACTCTTCACTTAAATTATGGATATAAAGATAGAAAAGAAAAAATATCTCGTGCCTCGCAAGTATTGGGCATGGATTGGCGGAGGAGCGGTTTTGATCGCAGTCCTCATTTGGTTGGGATTGAGCAATTTCTCTTCCACCCTGAAGGTGGACAGGAAGGGATTGAGCATCGGAACCGTAGAGAAGGCGCAGTTCAACGATTATGTTTCGGTGGATGGACAGGTGGTTCCTATCTCCGTGGTACAGATCAGTTCCGAAGAAGGTGGTATTGTTCTGGAGAAAGTGGTGGATGAAGGTGCCCACGTGAACAAGGGCGATGTAATCGTGAAACTGAGCAATTCGAATCTCGACCTGGAGATTCTGAATGCCGAAAGCGAACTTGCCGAAAAGCAGGACATGCTTCGCAACACCCAGATTTCGATGGAGCAGGACCGCCTGAACAATAGCAACGAGGAACTGTCGCTTTCGCAGGATGTCATTACCAAGCGCCGCTCCTATCAGCATCAGGAGGCATTGCACAAGGAAGAACTCAATTCGCGCGAGGAGTATCTCAAGGCTAAGGAAGATTACGACCTTGCCGTCAAGAAGCATGCACTCATCAGCAAGCGATTGAAGAAGGATGCACAGCTCCGCCGTTCGCAGATGGATCAGATGGGCGATAATCTGGAAGCCATGCAGAAGAATGTGCAGCTGGTTCGCCAGCGCAAGGAGAAGCTGAACATCCGCAGCACCATATCGGGCGAAATCGGCTTGCTCGATGTGGAACTGGGACAGAGCATCCAGGCTGGACAGAAGATTGGAGTCATCAACGACCTCAGCGATTTCAAGGTGCAGGCGCAGGTGGATGAGCATTACATCGACCGGGTAAAACCGGGGCTTACAGCCACTTTCGACCAGAACGGCAAGCATTATCTCCTGCAGGTTCGCAAGGTTTATCCCGAGGTAAGAGATGGCAGGTTCCGCATCGACTTCATCTTCAAAGGCGTTCGCCCTGGCAACATCCGAACCGGTCAGACTTATTATGTAGATTTGCAGCTCGGTCAGTCGAAGCAGGCAATAATTATCCCTAAAGGCACGTTTTATAGTGTAACGGGTGGTCAATGGATCTTCGTATTAGACAAGAGTGGCAAGAAGGCTTATCGCCGCAAGATTACCATCGGTCGCCAGAATCCTCAATACTATGAAGTGATTGAGGGCTTGGAGCCGGGTGAACAAGTCATCGTTAGTGGCTATGAAGCCTATAAGGATAATGAAATTCTAATGTTAAATTAGAAATGAGAAATTAGAAATGTGAAATTGGGGCATACGCCCATATATACAATATACGATGAAACATATTATTAACGCATTCAAGAATCTGCCTCGGAGGGGCCAGCATAATTTCGTGAAGATCTTGTGTCTGGCGCTCGGATTGGCAATCAGTTCGGTAATTATTG
>ERZ1035051.223-NODE-223-length-24115-cov-11.014755_pt1 | contig 24115 bp, 20 predicted proteins | sample MGYA00520586_ERZ1035051 | MGnify/ENA primary metagenome ERZ1035051 (study PRJEB33766, sample SAMN09781692) | gut metagenome | biome: gut microbiome | host: Homo sapiens | place: Madagascar | study: EMG produced TPA metagenomics assembly of the PRJNA485056 data...
AAGGCTGCAAACTTGAAGTCAAGCTTGTGCCTGCATATCAGCAAGCTCGCCTAAGCACGTCTGCTGACAAAAGCATACTGAGGTCATGTTCCGCAAGGAATATGACCTCTTTTTTGTTTAAAGCTGAGAGTTTTTTTTTGTTGAGAGTTGAGAATTGAGAGTTGAGAGTTATGATTACCTTTTTAACTCTCAATTCTCAACTCTCAATTCTCAACTCACAGCTCACAGCTCTCCTCACCTGCTCAGATAGCCTTCTCCTTTTGCAGGAATCAGCCATTTTTCTATCTCGGGATAGCGCAGCCTGTATTCAGCTCCTGACGTGCCTCTTGCCGGACCAATCACTATCACCCATCCGTCGATGAACGCCACGTCGCCTACATAGAGAGCGTCAGGGGACGACACCTCCATCGGCAGGTCGCCGCGGTACTGCCACATAAGGCGCTTTATCTGCTTCTCGTCGCAGCTGAACACCTCCTCCGGTGTTATCCTGTGGCCGTCTCGCTTAGAGAATGTAGCCACCGAACTGGCGGTCCATGCCACCGAGTCGCGGTCGGTCACCACCGCCTCGTAGCTTACGCACGTCGGATCCTCGTAGAGCCACGTGATGTTTACCTCACGGTGTCCGTCACCCGTCTTTACGAAATCGGTAGCCACAGCGTCCAGCAAGCGTCCGAAATCGTCCGCAGACATGCCGCTCACGTCCTGTTCAGCCATCGTTCCATCCACCTCAAGTATCTCGCCTATCCATTCCTTTGCAGCAGCCATGACCTCCCTGCCTCCACCGACAGGAAAGTCGACGGAAGCCTCATACTTGACGCTGCCCGAACCCTCGCGGCACGACAGCGGCACAACGTCGAAATAGTCGGCTGCAGCAACCGCCGGCATCGACATGACGAACTGTAATATTACAATCGAAAGCATTTTTCTATTCATACTGCAAAATTATGGATAATTTCTGAAATATCAGCATACAAACAGAAATTCAAAACGACTAAATATTAACATTATAATTTCTGAAAATCACAAAAAATCAGTACCTTTGTAGTCTATAATACACAACATCAAAAATGGCAGAAACACAGAACGCCGGTAACAACTATTCGGCAAGCAACATCCAGGTCCTCGAAGGACTTGAGGCAGTGCGCAAGCGCCCTGCGATGTATATCGGAGACATCAGCGAAAAGGGTCTCCACCACCTCGTCAACGAGACCGTTGACAACTCCATCGACGAGGCGATGGCGGGCTATTGCACGGACATCGAAGTGACCATCAACGAGGACGAGTCGATAACCGTTCAGGACAACGGACGAGGCATCCCCGTAGACGAGCACAAGAAGCTGCACAAGTCGGCACTTGAAGTGGTAATGACCGTCCTCCACGCCGGAGGCAAGTTCGACAAGGGCTCTTACAAAGTCAGCGGAGGTCTGCACGGTGTGGGCGTGAGCTGCGTAAATGCGCTCTCCACTCACATGAAGTCGCAGGTGTTCCGCGACGGCAAGATCTATCAGCAGGAATACGAGAAGGGCAAGCCGCTCTATCCCGTAAAGGTTGTAGGCGAGACCACACAGCGCGGTACACGCCAGCAGTTCTGGCCGGACCCCACCATCTTCACCACCACTCACTACCAGTGGGACATCGTGGCACGCCGCATGCGCGAGCTGGCTTTCCTTAACGCCGGCATCCGCATCACGCTCCGTGACATGCGCCCCGACGAGGAAGGCAAGACACGCGAGGAGGTATTCCACGCCAAGGACGGACTGAAAGAGTTTGTGCGTTACGTTGACCGTCACCGCACTCACCTTTTCGACGACGTCATCTATCTCAAGACAGAGAAGCAGGGCATACCCATCGAAGTGGCTGTCATGTATAATAACGACTACTCGGAGAACATCCATTCTTACGTAAACAACATCAACACCATAGAGGGCGGTACGCACCTCACCGGCTTCCGCGCCGCTCTCACACGTACGCTTAAGGCTTACGCAGACGCTGACCCTGCCATCTCCAAGCAGATAGAGAAGGCTAAGATTGAGATTGCAGGCGAGGACTTCCGCGAAGGTCTCACCGCAGTTATCTCCATCAAGGTGGCTGAACCGCAGTTCGAGGGACAGACCAAGACCAAGCTCGGCAACAGCGAAGTGGCTGGAGCCGTGCAGCAGGCAGTGGGCGAGGCTCTCAGCAACTACCTGGAGGAGAACCCGAAGGAGGCAAAGATGATCTGCGAGAAGGTCATCTTAGCTGCCACAGCACGTATCGCAGCACGCAAGGCACGTGAGAGCGTGCAGCGTAAGAACCCGATGACGGGTGGCGGTCTGCCCGGCAAGCTTGCTGACTGCTCCAACCGTGACCCCAGCAAGTGCGAGATATTCATCGTCGAGGGTGACTCCGCCGGCGGATCTGCCAAGCAGGGACGCGACCGTTACACTCAGGCCATCCTCCCGCTGCGAGGCAAAATCCTCAACGTGGAGAAGGTGATGTGGCACAAGGTGTTCGAGTCTGAATCGGTAATGAACATCATCCAGAGCATCGGCGTACGCTTCGGCGTTGACGGCGAGGAGGACAAGGAGGCCAACATTGACAAGCTCCGCTACGACAAGATTATCATCATGACCGATGCCGATGTCGATGGTTCGCACATCGACACGCTCATCATGACTCTCTTCTATCGCTTCATGCCGAAGGTAATCCAGGACGGACACCTCTATATCGCCAACCCGCCGCTCTACCAGTGCTCTTACAAGAACAAGGTGAAGCAGTACTGCTACACGGAGCAGGAGCGCCAGGCGTTCCTCGACACCTACGGAAACGGCAGCGATGACGGCAAGGCCATCCACACACAGCGCTATAAAGGTCTGGGTGAGATGAATCCTGAGCAGCTTTGGGAGACCACTATGGACCCCGCAACACGCCGACTCAAGCAAGTAACCATCGACAATGCCGCCGAGGCAGACGAGATTTTCTCAATGCTTATGGGCGACGACGTGGAGCCGCGCCGCAAGTTCATAGAGGAACACGCCACATACGCCAACATTGACGCATAAAGGTTAATACATACAAACATCAAGGGCTTGCACCATGTGACTCACATACTGACTCACGGTGCAAGCCCTTTTCGCTTTCACACTTTCATACAAATGCAGCGCATTCTCCTTCTTCTTATCATCGTCTTCTCTGCCATCACAGCCTCAGCGCAACCCTTCGGTGGGCGCTGGATGACCGCTGGCGGTGCCAACGGCACGGACTGCCTTTGGTTCCGACGCACATTCATCGCCAAGGAACGCCCTTTTCGCGCCGCTGTGACCATAGCAGCCGACTGCCGTTATGTTCTTTACGTCAACGGCAGGAATGTCTCTACGGCGCTCTATACGCCCTCTGACAGACGATTGCCGTCCTGCTCCACCTACGACGTGACACGTTTCCTGCGCCCCGACACCAACATTGTGGCTGTCCGGACCAGCCCTTCGCTGCTTCGCCGTAAGCCTGCCTCGCTTGCTGTAAACTTCTTCAGCAGCGATATTATGGGCGAAAGGTTCGCATGGAGCACTGAGGAAGGTTGGGCGTCTTGCCATGCCGGCAGATGGATGACGGAGGAAGGAGAGACGATGGATGCCTCGGAGGACATCCCCCACCCTGCCTACGGCGACATGGCGACAGCCCTTTGGCAGCCAGCCGTCCCCACGGAAGGCTATCCGTCAGCGTCCGTACATGACAATGGAGTGACGGCGGAGAGTATATTCGGCTACAGCCACCACTCGTACAACACGCTGACAGACAACGTTCAACGCGCCCACACGATTCTCCGCCCACGCTATTTCGACATCATAGACAATCATTCCGTCTCATACGATTTCGCCCCAGGATTCTTCGGCTTCGTACGTGTTACGCTGCGAGGATGCCGCCGTGGCGAACGCATAAGAATAGGCAACCTCCTTTACGTCTGCTCCGGCGAGATAGACGAGCAAGCCTTCGCCCGCTTCACTCCAGCATTCATGCGAAAAATAACCATCAGCGGCGACCGCCATTTCAAGCCAGAACAAGTGCAGGAAGTGGAGGGAATTTGCTTGTAAAAGCACTGCCTACCATAGCAGACCAACCGCTAAACTGCAATTATTCCGTCTTTATGCTTTCCACCGGGTTTGCCGTTGCCACTCGCCACGACTGCACCACTACCGTCAGCACCACTACTGCCGATACAGCTACGAAGCTTATGGGGAAGAGCCACCAGTGGATGGGCGTGTGCTCGGCGAAGCTTTGCAGCCAGCTGTTGCTGAGCCACCAGCCTATAGGAGCCGCTATGACGAAGGCTACGACGAGGGGAACGGCGTAGCGCAGGGCGAAGAGACTGACCACGGAGCCTACTGACGAACCCATAACCTTGCGGATGGCTATCTCCTTGCGGCGGTATTCGGTCTCGAACATTGTCAGAGAGAAGACGCCGATGACGGTTATGATGATGCAGATGATGGCGAAAAGCTTCACTTGCGAGATGAAGCGGAACTCTTCTATATAGGTCCACTGCAAGTCGTCGTCAAGGAAATCCATCTCATACTTCTGCGATCCGTCCAGCTTGTTCAGAACTTCGGCTATGCGATGCTTTGCCTCTATCTTATCCTGACCCTTCGCCACTCGTACGAACACCTGATTGCAGCGATCGCCCCACTGTTCCATATCGGGACCGAAGATGATGAACGCCACAGCCACATTGCTGTTGTCGCAGCGCATAGACTTGAGCTTGAAGTTGTTGCAGACACCAACTATGTTATAATTCGACTGACTTCCCCATCCGCTGTTCTGACGACCAATAGAGTCGCCCACGACAAGCCATTTGTATTGCGCCATAGCTGTCTTGTTGAGCACGTAGGCACCCGTCTTCATGTCCGATTCGCGGAAGTCGCGACCCTCTACAATCTTCAGCTGCATGGTGCGCAGATATTCATAGTCGCACGGCAACACTTGAAGCACCATGTGATGTTCGCCATCGCCACGTCCCCAACCCATATAGCCGTCGCTTGTGCCGATGGCATTCTGCGCAAAGCCGACGCTCTCTACAAACGGCAGCTTCTTCAGTTCGGCACGCACGGCATCCTTCTTGGTCTGTGCCTCTTCAGACAGCCCCGTATAGAACACTTCGTTCTTGTTGAATCCGTAGTCGCTGTTGAAGATGTAGCTCGACTGACTCGACATCACACCTATATATATTGCCAAGGCGAAAGCCACGCAAAACTGCACAGCCATAATAGCCATGCGCAACCGACGGCCACGTGGCGAGAGTCCGAACGAGCCTTTCAGCACCATTGCTGGGGAGAACGACGTGCTGTAGAAGGCAGGAATCATTGCCGACAATGCACCCACGACGAGAGCCGAAACAGCCATTACCACAGTAAGAACCATGTGCGAAACGAAATGGATGTCGCCCGAAACGAGCTTCATGCACGATTCGTTACGCTGGAAGGCAACAATAAGTAGAATGCCTATGAGTAGCGCGACAAAGGCGAACATCACGTTCTCCATTATCATCTTAAGGCGCAGACTGCCTATAGACGCTCCCATCACACGGCGGGTATTGATGCCACGCATGCGCATAGGAATCTCGGAGAGCGAGAAGTTGAGCAGATTGAGCATGGCAATAAAGAGCACGAAGACGGAAGCTACGGTAAGAACCCCAACCAAGTTGCGGTTGCCACGGTCTTTCGGACCTATGCCAGAGAAATATATGTCGTCAACGGGAGTGATGCGGATTTTCATGTTGACCTCCTTGTCAAACTTCTTCTCGTCTTTCTCGCTTACGCCATTGGCTTTCATAAAGGCGAGTTTTATGGCACGCTCCACCTTCTTAGGGTTGGCACCATCGTCAAGTCGCAGATAGACATTAAAGCTCCATTCGCTCCATTCATTCATCACACTCTCGTTCTCGCATACATACACGCCGTTTGGCAGTGTGCAGTTGTCGGGCATATCCTCGCTCACTCCTACCACGGTAACGGTAACTTTGTCCCCATTGCCATTTTCATCCTCAAACGTCTTTCCTGCTGCGTTCACCGTGCCGAACATCTTCTCGGCTGTGCTTCGGTTTATGATTACATTAGCTCCGTCTGCACATGTCTTGCTTGAGCCAGACAGCAGCTTGCCCGTGAAGAACTCAATGCCAGGCATGCCCATATTTACACTTGACACCGTTATGGTGCGGTTGCCCACCTTGACGTCTGTCTTGTTGGTGTACGGACTGATATAGGTGACGTCCTTCACCTGCGGTATTTCCTTGAGTAATGTCACGAACGGGCGACAGATGTTGCAACCCCAGTCTTCGCCGAACAAGCCGCCATATATCTCCAGGCGATACATGTGCTTGTAGTCGTGTATGTTATGGTTATAGGTGCGGTTGTATATCACCTGCGTCATGAACAAATAGAACGTGGCTACGGCAACACCCAATCCCAGGAGATTAAGCAGAGTGGCTACGCGGTAGCGACGAAACATGTATAATAAGCTTTTCATACGCTATCCTCCTAAAGAATATTTTTATTCTCCACTACTTGTCCGTCGAACAAGTTGATAATTCTGTTCGCCATCATAGCGTCGTGCTGCGAGTGGGTCACCATTACGATGGTGGTGCCTTCGGCATTGAGCTGCGAGAGCAGTTCCATTACGGCGAGTCCGCTCTTCGAGTCGAGATTACCTGTCGGCTCGTCGGCGAGGATGAGCTTCGGCTTGCCCACCACGGCACGTGCTATAGCCACACGCTGCTGCTGACCGCCGGAGAGTTGCTGCGGATAATGCTTGGCACGCTGGCTGAGTCCCACCTTGCGGAGAATCTCCGTTACGCGCTCGCGGCGTTCCTTGGACGGTACGTTGAGGTAACGTAGTTGCAGGTCTACGTTCTCCTCTACGGTAAGCTCGTCGATGAGATTGAAACTCTGGAACACGAAGCCTATCCTGCCGCGACGATACTTCGTGCGTTCGCTCTCCTTCAGCTTGCCAACGGGTTCGCCGTCGAGCCAGTACTCGCCGCTGTTGGGATTGTCGAGGAGTCCGAGGATGTTGAGGAGCGTCGACTTGCCGCAACCGCTCGGTCCCATTATGGCGACAAACTCGCCGTCTTCCACGTTTATGCTAACACCGTTGAGAGCCACTGTCTCCACTTCTTCCGTGCGGAAGATCTTCGAAAGGTTTTCTGTCTTTATCATGATTATTACTATTTTAAAATTAACACTTCATTGTCCTTGAATGCTTCGTAGCCGCTGGTTATTACCTTTTCGCCAGGCTCCAAGCCCTCGGTCACCTCATAATACTGCGGGTTCTGGCGGGCTATGCTTATGTTGCGGCGGTACGCCTTCTTGCCGGAACGGTCGAGCACGTATATCCAGTTGCCGCCGGTGGTCTGGAAGAAGGTGCCGCGGGGGATTAGCGTTGCCTGAGACGACTTGCCGAGAGCCAGCTCCACGTAGTAAGTCTGACCGCTGCGCATCTGCTGTGGACGCGAGCTTACGAAGACGAAGTCGGTGCGGAACGATCCGTCGCGCACCTCAGGATAAACCTTGCGGACACGCAACTGATATTGCTTGCCGTCGCGCGTGATGGTGGCGATGAGTCCCGGACGCACACGGTCGATGTAGTGCTCGTCTATCTTCGCCTCTATCTTGAAGTCGCTGAGATCGTTTATCTGTCCGATGTTCTGACCAGCCTGTATGTTCTGACCAAGCTCCACGTCCAGCAGTCCCAACTCGCCGTCGATGGCAGAGCGCACCTCCAGCTTGTTTTTGCGCTCACGAACGAGCAGCACGTTCTTGCGCATATTCTGAAGATTGTCCTCCATCTGCGCCATCTGGACGTGACGATAGACGCTGTCCTGCTTCAGTCGCTGACCTATAAGACGCTGCTTGCGCTGAGCGAGATTATAGTCCTCGCGGCTCTGAAGATAAACCTCCTTGCTTATGAGCTTCTCCTTGTACAGGCGCGAGTTCTGCTGAAAGGCACGCAGCTTGCGATTGCAGTCCATGTCGAGCGTGGCTTCCTCCGTGCGGTTGTTAAGCCTGTCCTGCTGCATGGTCACCTGCGTGTTGCGCAGCAGATTCTGCTTTTCGGCAAGTTCAGCCTCAGCATTGAGAATCTGCAGATCCAGATTGCTGTTGCTGAGGCGCAGGATGACGTCGCCTTTCTTCACGCGAGTGCCTTCCTCAACAACCTTTTCTCTCACGATGCCTCCCTCTTCAGGCGATATCTGCACCACCTGGATGGGCACCACCTGTCCGTTAAGACGCACATAGTCGTCAAACTTGCCACGTGTGACATCGCTCACCGTGACGTCAGCTCTCTCTACGGTCATCGTGCTCGCCGTGCTGCCGAAGACTATCCATGTGAGCAGCGCCACCACTGCCACCGCCGCCGCAATATACAAAGCGTAACGGCGAATGAATGATTTCTTTTCTATAGGTCGGTCCATAATTGTTCTCCTTTATAATATGCTAATAGCTTTTTGTTATAAGCCATGGTCAGCTGGCTCTGCAACAGCCTAACCCTACTCTGCAGCAGCGTCACAGCTGCCGTCTTAACGTCAATGGACGATGCCAAGCCTTCCTCATACTTGCGTGTGGTGAGGCGTGAGGCGATGCTGTCCGCCTCCACCTGTTCCTGCATCTTCTCCACCTCCTTCGTGCTGTTCGCCACGTCCGAGGCAGCCTCAACAATGATGCGCCGCAGTTCAGACTGCTCGTACGCGAGGTTCTCCTGCGCCTGAAGGAGAGCCGTCTTGCGTCGGCGTATCGTGGAATATGTGGCAAGGCGGTCGAACAGCGGAACAGAGAGCGACAGCCCTACGTACTCGCCGGCGTTGTTGCGGAACTGGGAAGAAAAGGAAGCGTGTCCGCCCTTATCCATATTGCGGAAGAAAGAAGTAGACACGCCACCAGAGAGAGAGATTGTCGGAAGTAATGCTCCGCGTGCTGCACGCAGACTGTAGCGTGCAGCCTCCACATTCTGCTGCGCCTTAAGGATGCGCGGATTGTCTGTGGCGGCGAAAGCGGATATCTGAGAAGCTTCCTCGGCTGTGAGGATTTCGTCATCGAAGGACGGTTGTATGACGGCGAGAGCGGAGTCGACGGGGAATCCCATCAGTTGCTTCAGCGCCAACATTGCCTTGGTGGTCTGACTCTGCATGTGCGCCAACTCGTATTCGTCAGCGGCAAGCGTTGCACGCATCTGCGCCACGTCTGCATCGCTCTTCTGCCCCACCTCAGCCATCACACTGGTCTGACGGAGCAGCTCACGGCTCTCGTCGCGCTTCTTGGCGGTCTGGCTGACAGCACCCTCGCAATACACGAGGTCCATGTAAGCCTTATAGACCTTCAGCGCCACATCGTCCTTCTCTGCCCTGACTCCGCTGCGACCCATTGCCTCGTTAGCCTTGGCAAGCCGCAGATTGTTGTATCGCTGCAAACCGTCGAACACCACGAGCGACGCCTGCAAACCGTAACCGTTATATAATGTACTTACATCGGTGTAGGTATTGGTGGACGGGTCGATGGCACGACCGAAATTCATCTGTCCGTCCACGGAGCCGTAGACGCTCGGCAGGAACGCGCCGATGGCCTGTGTCTTCGCCGCACGGCTGTCCTCAAGGGCGAACTGCTGCTGGCGCACGCCGTGACTGTGGTCGGCGGCATACTGCATGCAGCGCTCCACGGTCCAAGGCTCTGAAGCGGACAGCGGCAAGGCGGCAGCAATGACGTAAATAATAAGAAATAGATGCTTCATCATGTCGTTTCTTTGTTTTTACGTTGCAAATTTAACGACTGGAAACGTACGACGTAATAATGAATCGGAAGAAAAACAAGAAACGAAAGCAAATCGGACGAAAAGTGTATGAAAATCATACAATAGCGGCTGGCATCCGCCATCCGCTAAACAGTAATTAGTCGGATAGATTGAAATTTATAATCCCTTTACCTTCTGCGTGGCATCATCGGTCCGTGTCCGTTGTTCTTCATCACTAACTCCTCAACAAGATGCTTTGTCAAGTCTCCCAAGGGGAGTTCTACGGTCACTTTATTGGAAATCTTGAATGCAGGCGAAATGATGGGAACGGTCTCCATCTTGCGCTCGAACGGATTGTAGCGGCGCTCCACACCGAGATTCATGTAGAAACGGCGGTTGCCAACGGTCATATATCCGCCGTAACTTGTGGTAGGCACATACGGGAATGCAGCCATGCAGATAAACGGGTTGGAGTTGTAGTAAGTGCCGAAGACGGTCAGAGAAAGGTTCGGGCTGAAGCTGTAGGCTATCTGTCCAGACACGCCGTATTGCGAGGTGACGCGACCGTAATAGAGGTAGCGGTTGGCAGAGAGCATGCCCTGCACGGTCAAATCGCCAAGACTGTACTGCACGCCGCCACTCACCGACTGCACATCCATCAGTCCGATGTAGCTGCGATAGTTTCCTACGGCAGTAAGACTCAGATTCTTCGACACCTCCATCGACGTAGCCTCCGTATGGCTCGCATCATAACCGTAGGCAAGCGGCTTCTCTACAGCGAACGACATAGGCATAGGCGAAATCATGACTGGCGTGGCAAGAACATCAGAAGACACCATCGCCTTCATCATCAGAATGTCCGAATAGGAAGGCGTTATGGGCTGTGTCAGCCCCGACACTTCCTGCGCCGCAGCCCCCATCGTCGTTGCCGACAAGAACATCAAAAAAGCCATCAGTTTCTTCATATCTCACTACGTTTTGTTGTCAGTCACAAAGATACAAAGAATTATTAGCTAAATCACAAAGAGTTTTGCTATCTTTGTGAAAATTTTCCTTTTATGTTTGAACTAACATAGGAAGAATATAAATCTTTAAGGTGTCAAAATGGCACTATAGAGAACTTTAAATACAAAACTATATATGAAAACCAGAGGACGCAATATCTGCGATACGCTTAAGGCTATCCGCAAGGAAATAGCGGATGCCAACGGTATTGAATATTCACCCGAGGAATGTCACTTCAAGGGCGAATGCAGGGGAACTTGCCCGAAATGCGAGCAGGAGGTGAAAGACCTGGAGTATGAGTTGAGGCTACGACAGATGGCTGGAACGGCTATCAAGGTGGCAGGCGTCGCTGCTGGAATAGTTGCCATGACTGCATGTTCGAACAGCAAGATACAAAGAACGGTTTCGGATAATGCCAAGCCAAGAGTGGAGAAGCCAGCAAAAGAGGGAAGTCCCAGACTGTTAGGGATTGCTCCATACCGTCAGCCGGTAGAAACAAGCAGCAAGATATTCGGTGCTGCCGAGGAGATGCCTTCATTTCCGGGTGGCGAGAAAGCATTGATGCAATACATCAAGGACAACACCTATTATCCGGAAGAGATGTGTGAAGGAGCAGCTCAAGGCAGAGTGATGGTCGGCTTCGTTATCAATGAGGACGGAAGCATTAGTGATGTAAAGGTATTGAGAAGCCTTACGCCTGAATGTGACGAGGTGGCAGTCGAGATTGTAAAAGGTATGCCGAAATGGAATCCCGGTAAACAGAATGGCAAAGCGGTGAAGACAAAATACACAGTACCCGTATCTTTCCGAACAGAATAAAATGACAACAGCTCCTCTTATCTGCATCGACCGCCACCGCCTTACGATAGACGGTGAGGGGGTCACCACGCTCGTGGCGTTCCACGGGTGTCCTCTACATTGCAAGTACTGCCTCAATCCGCAATGCCTTGAAGCCGAAGACGTATGGAAGGAAACGGACGCGGAACTCCTGATGAAGGACGTGGAGATGGACAATCTCTACTTCCTCGCTACGGGAGGCGGCATCTGCTTCGGTGGAGGCGAACCGCTCTTGCGAAGCTCCTTCATAAAGGAGTTTTGCGGGCAATGCCCGGAAGGATGGCAGTTTACGATGGAGACAAGTCTGAACGTGCCTCGCCGCCACTTGGAGGAAGTGGTTCCCGTCATCCATTCCTTCATCATCGACATAAAGGACATGAACCCCGCCATCTATCAAGCCTACACGGGCAAGAGCAACCAGCAAGTCATAGACAACCTCGTATGGCTCTCCACCCACGCCAAGCATAAAGACAAAATCATCATCCGCCTGCCGCTCATTCCTCAATTCAATACGCCGGAAGACAGGGAGCGCAGCAAGCAAGCATTAAAGCAAATGGGATTTGAGCGGTTTGACGAATTCGAGTATATTTGCAGACATGAATACTAGTCCGACACTGTCGGACCAATTCAAGACTTCTGATATGCTGCAGCTGCCAGACAAGAAGACGCTGGAGGAATTTCTGCTAAGACAATTAAGGGAGCAGGAAGGCTGAGGTCAGTCGTTCATCTCGCGGTCGAGCTGGTCGCGCCACAGATACTTGCGCGTTTCGTGTACGATGACGCCGTTCAGACCTATCAAGGACAGAAGATTAGGGATGGCCATGAGCGCATTCATGCAGTCGGCAATGTTCCATACAATAGTGAGATTGGCGACGCTGCCGACGAAAACGGCAACAATGTAGAGCATGCGGTAAGCGTGAGTCCAGCGCTTACCCTTGAGATATTCCATCGCACGTTCGCCATAATAGCCCCAACCGAGAATGGTGCTGAAAGCGAATGTGAGCAATCCGAAGCTCAATATGAACGGACCGATGACGGGAATCTTCGAGAAAGCCATCTTCGTAAGCTCCGCACCATTGCTATAGTCGATGTCAGGATAGGCAATGATGCTGCTTACGATTACGAGTCCGGTGAGCGCACATATCACCACCGTGTCCCAGAAAGTGCCTGTGGAGGAAACCAAAGCCTGGCGTACCGGATTCTTGGTGCGGGCAGCAGCAGCGACAATAGGAGCCGAACCAAGTCCAGACTCGTTGCTGAACAGACCGCGGGCAATGCCGTAACGGGCAGCCATGATGACTGAGGCACCTGCAAAACCGCCACCTGCGGCTTGCGGCGAGAATGCCGAACAAACTATCAGCCTGAGCGCAGGCATCACATAACCGGCATTCACACACAATATAAATATACATCCCAGCACATAAAGCAATGCCATAAGCGGCACCAGCATGCTGCAAACCTTCGAGATGCTTCGTACGCCACCGATGATAACAGCCGCCGAAAGAAGCATCAGAACGCCGCCACTCACCTCAGTACTGATGCCGTACGAGGCGTGCATTATCGTGGAAATGGCATTGGCCTGCACCGTACAGCCGATACCGAAAGCAGCAATGGCTGTAAACACGGCAAACAACATTCCCATCGTACGCCATCCCAAGCCACGTTCCAAAGTATACATCGGACCACCAAGCATGCGCCCACTTTCAGACTTCACACGGTATTTTATAGCAAGCAACGCCTCGGAATACTTCGTCGAAATGCCGAACACGCCGGTAAGCCAGCACCAGAACACCGCTCCCGGACCGCCTAACGCCACCGCTGTGGCAACGCCAATGATGTTTCCGGTGCCGATGGTGGCGGCAAGGGCTGTGGCAAGCGCCCCGAACTGCGACACGTCACCCTTCTGCGACTTGTCGCGCTGTACGGAAATACGGATGGCTGTGAACAGCTTACGTTGCGGGAAACGCAAGCGGACGGTAAGAAAAACGTGCGTACCAAGTAGCAGTACAATCATGGGCCAGCCCCAAAGAAACGAGCTTAGCGTGGCGAAAAAATCGTTGACGTTATCCATATCTAATGTGTATTCATTGTTATCCCGACGGCTTTCAATATGCTTCGGTTTGCCATAAAGCCATTGCAAAATGCTTTATAAAACGATGCAAAGGTAATAAAATATTTTTAATGATGGTTCACACGTCACAATATTTGCATTTCTAACGCTCAATACAGCCAGTTCAGCGCACAAAGAAATCTTTGGCGCGAAATTCTCGAGTTTTGAACACTTACGCTTAACACGCTCACACACAATACGTTATGTTGTTATTAGATTTCAGACATAACAAACAGCATAGCAAAACAAGCCTGTTAAGGTTGCAAAAGAGCCACTTTTGCATTGCAAAACATCAACTGTTATGATACGATAGAGCCTCTTTTGCGTTCCAATAGTAGAAGTATTGGAGTGCAAAAGAGGCTCTTTTGATATTTTAGAGTGCTTTCAGCCCTGCATAATCCTACAAAAACCGCCACTTGATTCCCTATAATCAATTTTATTTTTGTAACATGTTTTTACTCTTGTACGATATTTGCATTGGCAGACACAAAGACATACCATACCCCAAACTCAAACAGTTGGTTTACGCATTGTTTACGCAGAAATCGGAGGAATTCTCTTATCCCACACAAACACTTTATTCAGAGGCTATAAATCCAAACTGTTTTCTTTGAGCAAGAAATCGAAAAGCCCGATTGTAAGAAGACCTTCTTCATTTCGACGGGGCATGATGTGGTCTTTAACAATGATAATCTTCTTGAAAGAGTCATCTATGCTCATCAGCGATCGGGATTCTTGTATCTCTTTCTCCCTATCCGGAATTGACAAGGCTGATTGTACATAGTACTTTTTACTGCCGAGACTGGCGATAAAATCCACCTCCAGTTGAATGCGGCCCCACTTGCCGTCCTTGTCTTGCTTCTTTTTTTCCACCATTCCGACATCCACACTATAGCCACGTGTGATAAGCTCATTATAAATGATGTTTTCCATGATATGCGTCTCCTCTTGTTGGCGCATATCCAGAATGGCATTTCTCAAACCTATATCTGAGAAATAGTATTTGGAGAGTGTATTGATATATTTCTTACCTTTTATGTCGTAGCGGATGGCCTTGTTTAGAAGGAACGATTCAGACAAGTAATTGAGATAATTCGAAATGGTCTTGTTTGAGATATTTACATTCTTTACACTCTTGAAGGTGTTTGATAGTTTTGTCGGATTGCATGGCGAGCCAATGGAAGAAGCCATAATGAGCACCAATTCGCGCATTTCGTCTTCGTTCTGTACCTTATGCCTCTCTATAATATCAGCCAGATATACTGTTTCAAACAAGTTTTTAAGATATCCTATTTTCTTCTGCTCTGTATCAAATGACTGGATAAGGGGCAAACCACCATAGGTGTAATATTCACGCCATGCGTCTTGTTTATCACCTCCAATGGCAGAATAGAATTCGGAAAAAGACAGTGGATTCACATGTATCGTTTCGCCTCGGCCTCGGAACTCTGTGGGTATATCTGATGACAGGAAGTGAGAGTTACTGCCAGTTACATAGGTGTCAGCATTATCAATATGACGGAAACTGTTCAATACATCCACGAACTCATCCATCAGTTGCACTTCATCTATAATGATGTAGTACGGCAGACTATCCTTAATCCTGTCGTGAACATAATGGAGCATTGTGTCAGGATTTCGTAGCTCTTTGTTCAAACGGTCTTCAAGATCAATGCGGATGATATGGTCTTTAGCCACTCCATTATCCAATAAATAGTGATAGAACAAAACATTCAGCAGATATGACTTACCACATCTGCGGATTCCGGTAATCACTTTGATAAAGCCGTTCTGCTGGCTATCTATCAACTGCTTAAGATATCTGTCTCTTTTTATCTCTTCCATACTATTCCTTATTTTTGCCAATATTGGCACTTTTTGGTAATGCAAAGATAGCGGATTTAATTAAGGTCGCCAAACCATCACGACTAAAAAATGCCAGAATTGACATTTTTTAGTCGTGCAAATTGTATGTACACGGAATTTTTGGCAATATTGCCACTTTTTCCGCGCAAAGCATCATGTACAACTCTTGTTAAGTATTATTTCTGCTTTTATCACAAGTATGATCGTTAAACAACCTCAAAGAAACTCCATTTATTTGGCATTGTAGATTAAAGTTCATATCTTTGCTATCGCTATGCATTTAGGGCAAGCCATGACCGTGATGGTGCTCTTCCTATTATTTGAGGAAAGTGAGTTTGCCTAACCTTCGTAGAAGGGTTATTCTATTCCGTGAATCGTTGTGTAAGGAGAGTGCCAGTCGGAAAGCACTTGGAATAAATCTTACATGAAAGTCACTTCAGGGGTTGAGACCGATTAGCAGAAGCCCGGTTACCATTCAGCGACAGAAGAGGACAAGATTGCACCGCTGTATATAATGACTTTGCATTTTCTGGCTTATATAAGACAGAAACAAATCATTGTATACAGTGTTTTGTGTATGTATGCCTCACATCACAAGATTTCTGTAAAGCAGAGGTATGTTGAACAGAAACAATAAAAAGAAATGGTTAAGTTGACTAAATCCATGCCCATTGTCAAGGAACGCACATGCACAGCTTCTATGGTTCTTGACACGCGGACGAACAGGAAGAACGTAAGCGAGTTTCCTCTAGCCGTCCGTTTTACGATTGACCGCAAACTATTCTATTATCAAGTTGGTAGTTCTTATACTGAGAAGAAGTTTTCAGATATCTGCAATGCTTCAAAGAGTGCATCCGACAATTATCGCATACAAAAAGAATGGAGAGATACATTCGCAACAAAGTACAAGGATTTGTTGGAAAACCTTAACAAGGGTGGCATATTGACGTATGAAATGGTGCGTCAAGCTGTAGTTGAAGGCAATACTTATACAGCCTTAATTCCGCAATACTATATATTTCAACTTTTATAGTGTTGCGGAATTAAGGTATGATAGCAGAAGTTGGCAATCGTTTTATCTTTTATAAAAAGTACGTGTAACTACTCCATTTTCGTAAAGAACTCCATCGCTAAATGTTAGATAGCTATTTTCTCCTAACATATTTATCGTAACTATACCATTGTCTAAGAACCATCTGTAACTATGGACTTCTCTTTCTCGACCGTCATCTGTCAGAATAAACCTTCCAGTACCATCATGATTGAAAATATAGTGAGTTATCAAATAAGTATTTGTCGGGTCACTTTCATCATATTCTACCCATTCTCCATAAATCGAATGTGAATAATCATTGTCTGTTCTTGGACTTCTATTGCTGCATGAAAAGCAAAAAGCTATCAATAAAATGATTGTCAAAGTCTTATAAATATATCGAACATTCTTCATTGTTTATATATTTTATGAGTTTGCTTCAAGTATCGCAAGGTAATATGTAAGTGCTATGACCATGACATTAACAATATTATAAACCCATGCCAAAATCACAATAACATTATCCCATGCTGTATCCCAATAATTAACTCCAATAGCAATCGCTGCATTTACAGCAATAACTCCACCATAGAATAAAAGTCCTTCAATTAGATCTATTGCGCTCTTTGGAGAGAAGAGGCATATTAAAGCAAAAGTAACTACAGAATAAGTACACATTATGTAATTTGCCAATTCAATTATTGAAGTTGAAGGAATGTCTATCATGAAAGAACAGACCAAATTCCATGCAATTATTCCTATAATTAGGTAAGTTATAATTGCTCCAATTAAAGACCCTATAAACTTCATGCTATTCATTAAGAGAATAAAAGACTAAACAACCAAAACACAATAATAATGCCCAAGGCTGCTAATGCAATCCTAATGATGCATCCTGCTGCCATGCATCCACCTGCTACAGCTCCACCTACAGCATCTTCTGATTTTCCAGAGGTTGCAAAACCGAAAAATGCGCCAATTGCAATAGCAATAATGATAATCCAAAACCACATAATAATAGAAAAGTGCCTTTAATCCCCACCAGATAAGCTTTAAAAGATTGTTGGTTTCTACACATTAAAAGAGGAGCATGGGGACTATTGGTATTACTGACATAAAGCTCTGGACAGCTTGCAAAATAGTAACAGACAATAGCCCATGCTCCATGTGTTATATATATTTATGGTATATATATGCGACATGAAAGCATGAGCACCTTGAACTGCCATCTCATTTTGCATCGAATTGTCCAGATTCTATGTCGAGATAACGTCAAACGCTCATTCTTAATATGTACTTCTACACCTTGTAGACTCGATGCAAAATTAATAATAATTATTTGATTTACCAAGGACTAAGCCATACTCTTTTGAAAGTAAACCGATATAGTATTGCTCTTGTATATACCTACATAGATATAATGTTTTCTACTGAGCCGTAAACACACCTAAATCAAACAGTTTGTTTACGCAGGAACCAAAAACAGCGGCCTACGCCGAAGCGTAAGTCGCTGTAATAGAAGCGTGGACCAGCCTGGGCTTGAACCAGGGACCTCCAGATTATGAGACCAACAGAATGATAGTCTGCGATATTCCGTTATTGTGAACTTTTGTTGATTATCAACGAGTTATCTCTATTTGATATTTTGTGTCATATCACTGAATATCCATGACTCAAATAGTTTGTTTACGCATTGTTTACGCAGAAAATGCGATTAGTCAAAGCTTTTATTTTCGATTTGATCCAAAGAGATTGACAACATGAAATGCCCAAATGGCACTTCAAGTTGAGTACTGATAGAGTTTCTTGCATACATCCTCCAAACCAATAATAGACACTTCTTATGGTCAGCACATGGAAGCCTTACGGAAATTTCTTTTTTTTTCAGAATCATTCCGTGAGGTCATTCACAACCATAAAAAGCTGATTATCAGTAATAACACAAAAGAATGGTATGCAACAAGCAATTATTGTCTCACGGAAAAGTACTTGTAAGTTCACGGAATTTTTGGCAATATTGCCACTTTTTCCGCGCATAAAGTCACGTACAGCCAAAATTAAGTTTCATTTCGGCTTCTATCACAAGTATGATAGTTAAACAACCTCAAAGAAACTCCATTTATTTGGCAATATATTAAAAAGCCATTACCTTTGCAATCGCTATGCATTTAGGGCAAGCCATGACCGTAATGGTGCTCTTCCTAATTATCTGAGGAAAGTGAGTTTGCCTAACCTTCGTAGAAGGGTTATTCTATTCCGTGAATCGTTGTGTAAGGAGAGTGCCAGTCGGAAAGCACTTGGAATAAATCTTACATGAAAGTCACTTCAGGGGTTGAGACCGATTAGCAGAAGCCCGGTTACCATTCAGCGACAGAAGAGGACAAGATTGCACCGCTGTATATAATGACATCGTGTATTCCTACTTTCATAGAGCAGAAACGGAAGATTCATTATATACAGTGTTTTGTGTATGTATGCCTCACATCGCAAGATTTCTGTAAAACAGAGGTATGTTGAACAGAAAGAATGATTGAAATGGTAAAGTTGACTAAGTCCATTCCTATTGTCAAAGAACGCACATGCACAGCTTCTATGGTTCTTGACACACGCACGAACAGAAAGAATGTTTGCGAGTTTCCTTTGGCTATCCGTTTTACAATAGACCGCAAGCTATTCTATTATCAAGTTGGCGGTTCTTATACAGAGAAGAAGTTTTCTGACATATGCAATGCGTCAAAGAGTGCATCCGACAATTATCGCATACAAAAAGAGTGGAGAGATACGTTTGCTTCAAAGTATAAGAATTTATTGGAGAACCTTAACAAAGGTGGCATCTTGACGTATGAAATGGTACGCCAAGCTGTGGTTGACGGCATCGCAAATATTGCACAAAACCCAGATAATGACAATAAAACACAGTCTTTTGTTGGTATATGGGAGCAGATAATACATGAATTGCGCACCAATGACAATGGTGCTCGCTTCACTACGGCTGAGAGCTATGAATATTCGTTGAAGTCTTTCAAGAAAATACTTGGTGGCGAGACCATAAAAGGCTTCAATGTCAGTGCTGCTGAGATTCAGAAGTGGAAAGATGGCATGCACGATGGTATTGTTGGCAAGGGAGGAACACTTGAAGGAAAGATAAGCGATACTACAGCTGGCATATATCTGCGTTGTTGCCGTGCCGTATGGAACCGTTGTGTTCGTGAGGGCTATCTGAAAGATGTGCCTTATCCGTTTTCAAACAAGAAAGAAAAGGGGCTTGTGAGCATACCTAAGAGCGCAAAGCGCAGACAAAGTTATCTCAACGTAGAAATGATGACAGAACTTTACAATCTGTTTATGTCCAAAAACTATCCCATACAATGGTCGGAAGAATATACCAAGCGAGCACATTACTCTCTTGGATTGTTCCTTGCCCAATATCTCTGTAATGGGTTCAACATGGCAGATGCAGGTCGGCTGACATATAGCGACTATTATTATCAGACAGGTGGTAAGGCTTTCCGCTTTAATCGTAAGAAAACAGCTGGGCGTAGTGCAGATGGCTCAGAAGTTATCATACCGATTATCCCACCATTGCAAAACATATTGAATGAAATCGCAGCCAAGCCAAATCGGGATGGCTTCGTTTTCCCAGATATACTGAAAGGTGCAGAGACAGAAGAAATGCGACGCAAATACACTTCACAAGAAAATTCCAACGTAAAGGACAGAATGGAAAAGATATGCCATGAGGCTTTGCATTGGGATAAATCCATTTGCCCATCGGGTACATGGTGCCGTCATTCATTTGCCACCAACCTTCATAATGCAGGAGTTGACATGGACTACATTTCGGAAAGTATGGGACATTCCGTTACAGACCATGCCATAACACAGATTTATATTGAACATTACCCATTGGACATTCAGATGGAGAACAACATGAAGTTACTGAAATTAGAAACACTGCCAACGAAAAGAGAAGCACTGCTTGCAAAACTTGCAAACTTGTCAACGGCAGAGCTCGCAAAGTTATTGGCATAACACTTTATTATATATGTTCAATTTTATAGAGAAACTGAAAGACTATACCGCAAGGCGTGACAATACAGACATGGTTGTTCGTTCTTGGAAGTCGAAAAACAATAGTATCTATGCGGATTTCAAGGGGCGCATAGATGCTATTGCTCATGGCGATATGTCTGTGTTGGAGCAAATATTCAACTTGGCAAAAGACTGTGTTCCACAGGAAGCCTTGGATTTGTATGCTTGGTTAGGTAATCTTGACAAAGGATTGGATATTGACGCACAGCTTTGGTGGGCTGGCAAGTATGCGGACATAATAGCCGAATGTTTGACTAAAAAGCAGTCATGGCTTTCGGTCAATTTGGAAACAGGTGATGTCTTGGTGTCGGCAGATAAAAAGCCGAATTGTCTTACAATATGTGCTGACACGCCCATGAGATTATGGAAAAGATTACCAGTGGATGCGAAAAGCAATATTGTCAGTGCCGTAGATAATCTGATTGATGGATGTGGGCAGTTGGGTAATATTGGAAAAGAAACCATTTATCAAGGAATAGCATACTTTGCTCAACTATTATTCTTGTCTCATGCTGCATTTATAGGTGAGTTTTTGGCAAACTTATACGACAAGGTTATTGAAGAGAAAGAGTCATTGGCTTATTGTATGTATTATTTTGTTGTATTCGACCACGGATTGACAAAGATGGCAAAGATACTTGATGGCATCCTGCGTAATGAAAGCATTGACCGAAATGGAATGGCAATGATAGGGTGTTGCGTGAGGCTGCTTGCAGGACGAAGCATTGAAATGGGAGTAGAAACAAAAGCATCATGGGAAAAGGTGTCTAATGATTGTTGCCCAGAAATATGGAAAGATGTTGCTTATGTCATGCATAATATAAAAACGAAGCGTGGCAATAGAAAGACAATCAACTCTATTGATGACATTCTCATTAGGGACTGTGAAAAGACAAAACAAGGCATACACCTTTTCTTGCATGAGAACCATGATGACATATGTCTTGCTTATCTACTACGAGCGTTGGTAAAGGCAGAGAAAATAAAGCCATCAGTCAAGTACATGACTTTTCATAGAGCCATTGAAAGTTTTGTGGGACATACTTTTGGGCATGATGTACCACAAAAGCGTTATGGAGAGATAAAGGAAATGAGTTTGACCGGGATACAACGAGGGAAAAGTTACAAGAAAGCCAAACGGTTGATAGACTATTGGACTGATTACTTTGCTAATTGCGGATAATTGGAGAAATCCAGTTGTCCGCTTTCTTTTTTGTGTTAAAGGCTGTTGTATAAAGGTTGGTTTATTTAAGGTGAATATAAACCGACCAATAGGTTGAGACTCCCAAGGTATCTTTGCTACCGAAATCAAAATTAGTTGATACGAGTTGAGTTTCAAAAACTGCATTATAAACAAAAAAAGAAAAAAATGAATACAAACATTGACATCAACCAACTCCTGCAAAAACCTGTAGCCATGATGACAGGTGAGGAGTTGTTCTTCCTTCTTTCAAAAGGCCTTGAAAGCAAGAATACGAACATGGCACAGTCCGCTCCAAAAGGGAATTATTATGGCATCGAAGGCATTGCACGAATATTTGGATGCAGCGTCCCGACAGCCAACCGTATCAAGAAAAGTGGCATCATAGACAAAGCCATCACTCAAATTGGGCGCAAAATAGTTATCGATGCTGATTTAGCATTGACTTTAGCCAAAGAAGCAGGATGCGTTCACTTAAATGGTAGATGATATGGATGAAGATTGGAAACATAAGTTGGTGGTTGAAAGCAACGGCAATATAGCTAAGACCATTAGCAACCTCAGAATCATTTTCACGCATGACGAGGAATTGAACCAGATTAAGTTTGACACATTCTGCCAAGATGATCTTTCTTTCAGTAAGAAGTTTCAAAATGTGAACGGTGGAAAGATTGATGAGGAATCGGTCGGAAAAATTCAAGATTATCTGGAGCAAACATACAAACTGCGACTGACGCAGAATAAAGTGTTTGAGATATTGAAAACGACATCCTCAGAACGAAGTTTTAACCCAGTACAAGATTTTATACTGCAAGAAGACTGGGACTATGTGCCTCGTATCTCCAGAGCAATCATAGACTATTTGGGAGCAGAGGACACTCCATTGGTTCGCGAGCAGACAAAGTTGTGGTTCGTAGCTGCCGTAGCACGTGTTTTTGAGCCAGGATGCAAGTTTGACAATGTGCTTACATTGCCAGGACCACAGGGTATTGGAAAAAGCACTTTCTTCAAAGCTATCAGTGGTAAATGGTTCAATGATTCGTTTTCTTTTGCAAGTGGCGAAAAGGAAAAGGTTGAGACTATTACAAACGGATGGATTATCGAAATCAGTGAGCTAAATGGTATGAAACGTGCCAATGATGCTGAAGCTGCTAAAGCATTCCTTAGTAGATGCAGTGACTATATGCGTCCAGCCTACGGACACAAAGTTATTGAGTTCAAGCGACACAATGTGTTTGCGGCGACAACCAACGAAACCAATTTTCTGCAAGGTGACAACGGTAATCGTAGATGGTGGATAATTCCAGTTAAAGGGAAAGGGCATGTGTCGGAATGGTTGCCAAGACTACAAAAAGTAGTCCCACAGCTATGGGCTGAGGCTTACACCTACTTTTGGCAAGACACAAAGTTGTATCTCTGTCCAGAATTGGAAACACAAGCAAATGAAGTACAGATGAACCATTCTAATATCCTCACCGACCCAATACTTGAGGACATCCAAACTTATTTAGAACGTGAAGTACCACTGGGGTACTCTTCATGGTCTATACCTGCACGATTGGCTTATCAGAAAGGATCGTACATTGAACCTACGCCTACGGCAATGCAGCCTATCAATATGGTGTGTGCTCGGCAGATTATTGAGGAACTTCCTAACGATTTGATTCGACGCAATCCGTCAAAATACACTTCGCAATATGTCAACAGACTTATGTCATTGATTGATGGTTGGGAAAGGTGCGAACAGGAAAAAGTCAAAGGACTGCATCCTGCTTATTGCGACAAGACGGGGAGGGCAAAGCACCCTTGGGTGAGAATCGGTACACTTCAAGTGCAAATGCCGAAAGAAGTGATAACTCCACATCAAGAGGAATTACCATTTTAATAAAAATAAGGGAAGAAAAGAAAGGCTTCGTACCACTTTTTGAAATCGGCAATACTCTTTACTTTGTCCCTTTTCCCTAAAGTTTAAACCAAAAAGAATGAAAAAGGAGGAAGAATATAAAAGATTACACACAATAATAAGGTGACAAGGGACAGGCTTATTCTCTTTTCGCCAGCACTGCAAATATTGATATGTAAAGAGAGTAAATCATCATGGTGTACAACAAAACCGATAGCGGTGCTATGCAAGAAATGCCAATGTCATACAAACGCACTTCGTTAGTCCGTATGCCAATGGACTTCTTGAACGCTCGCAAGCTCGCATTGGGTTGCACAC
>ERZ1035051.249-NODE-249-length-22282-cov-6.098394_pt1 | contig 22282 bp, 29 predicted proteins | sample MGYA00520586_ERZ1035051 | MGnify/ENA primary metagenome ERZ1035051 (study PRJEB33766, sample SAMN09781692) | gut metagenome | biome: gut microbiome | host: Homo sapiens | place: Madagascar | study: EMG produced TPA metagenomics assembly of the PRJNA485056 data set...
GTAGAGCACCTGACTCTTAATCAGGGTGTGCAGGGTTCGAGCCCCTGGAGGCGCATTTTTTGTACCCAAATTAATTTACCAACACTTTAAAAGAAGCCGGATTTATTCCGGCTTCTTTTTTACATAGCTCTGTTTATATACATCTGTTTTTACTTTTTATCTGTTTTATTATCCAAAGCAGCTTCAATCGCATCAATCACAATCTTAAGAGCCTTGATTCTCGCATATTTCTTGTCGTTTGACTCAAGCACATGCCATGGTGCGTAAGTGGTATTGGTTTTCTTTAGCATCTCATTTACAGCAGTCTCATACAGATCCCATTTTTCTCTGTTTCTCCAGTCCTCATCGGTAATCTTCCATTGCTTTTCCGGAGTATTCTGGCGTTCCTCAAATCGAGCCAGCTGTGTATCCTTATCAATCTGCACCCAGAACTTTATGATGACAGCACCCCAGTCTGACAGCTCCTTTTCAAATTCATTGATCTCATTGTAGGCTCGCTGCCATTCATTCTCGCTGCAAAAGCCCTCTAGTCTTTCTACCATCACCCTGCCATACCATGTCCGGTCAAAAATAGCAATATGCCCGGTCTTAGGAAGACGGTTCCAAAATCTCCACAGATAGTGTCTGGCTTTCTCGTTTGGCAGCGGACTTGCAATCGGATGCACCTCAAAGCCTCTCGGATCCAGCGCCTCTGTGATTCTCTTTATATTTCCGCCCTTTCCTGCTGCATCCCAGCCCTCATATGCTATGACAACAGGAATCTTTCGCCTGTATAGCCTGTTATGCAGCTCGCTAAGCTTAGACTGCAGATTTTTGAGCTCCTTTTTGTATTCTTCCTCAGATAGTTCCTTATCAAGTGATATCTCAGAAAGCTTTGGAATCTTCTCAAGCGCAAACACATTCTGTAACAGTGGCACAGCAAGATTACTGTTTTTAAGTGCTGTCTCTATTCCACTAACCAGCGTCTCCAGCACCTGAAGCTCAGCCCATTTTCTATTCTTTGCATCAACTATATACCAAGGATCTGCAGGCGAATTTGTATCATTCAGATATCTGTCAAACACATGCATACACTTGTCATAATGCTTATTCTGCCAGTCTTCATCTCCACTGACACGCCATCTGGTATCCTTATTCTCCTTTAATACCTCAATACGCTTTTTTTGTTCCTTCCGGCTGATTTGGAAGAAAAATTTCATAACAAGATAACCATTGTCAGTCAGCTGTCGCTCGAAGCGCTTCACGCTTTCAATTTTCTTCTTGTACTCCTTCTCTCCTATCTTGTCGTGCAGTACATCCTTTACTACCTCATCCATCCAGCCCGAATCAAGAAACTCAAGCTTCCCATTTGCCGGAATCTTTACAAAATACCTATATAAAAAAGGCTTGCGTCTTTCCTCCTCTGTCGGCTCGTCCATGGTTGCGACCTTGAAAAATCGCGGATCAATATTCTTGATTACCTTACCGAGCACACTGCCCTTTCCTGCAGTACCCCAGCCCTCAAACAGCACAAGTACAGGCAGTCCATGCTCCTTAATCTGCATCTGAAGCACAAACAGCTTAGAGCGCGCTGCATGCAGGCGCTCATCCAGCTCTTCCTCCTCTGGAATTTGTGGTTTAATCCAGTTTTCTAACATGTAATTACCTCCCAAATATATAATTTCAGCCATAAAACCGCTACATCACTATATTAGTATAGCTTTTTTCAGGCTAAAATACAATCTTCACACTATATTTGTTTCAGGTATGTTTCAGTTCTCTGCTTCTCCAATATTTGTCATTTTAAAGCCCTCTCCGTGCACCTCATGAGACTCAACAACCACAATAAAAGAGTCCGGGTCTGCATCTTTTACGGATTTACGCACCTGGTACATTTCCTTACTGTTGCATGCACACATTACCACCTGAATATCGTCCTGCTTATATCCTCCCTGCGCCTTAAGAATAGTGCTTCCACGCTGACTGCATTCATCAATCACATCACATATTCTCTTTCCGTTCTTTGTGACGATAAAGGCTACTTTGCCTGAATTCATACCGTATATCATTTTATCAATGACAACCGCAGACAATATATTCACTATCATGCCGTAAATCATTCCGTCAATATCCCTAAACAAAAATCCTCCCACCAGAATAATTCCGACATCAGTAAGAAAAGAGATATTTCCCATCGACAAATGAGGCCTCAATGCCTTTACAGCCATGATGATAAAATCAGCTCCTCCTGTTGAAGAATTTCTTGTATAAATCATGGCATACCCTATTCCGCAAAAGACACCTGTGCACAATGCTGCAAGCAGTCTGTCGCCCTGATACACCGGAAATAACGGTGCAATATAGTCAACAATAAACGAAGACAAAAGCATGCAGCGGATTGAGCTTACAAAGAATTTCCTGCCCAATAATTTGCAGCATAATATCGCAACCGGAATATTAAGCAGCACCGTTGATAAGCCAATGGAAATATTAAACAGCCGGTATAAAATAATCGAAATACCTGAAAAGCCTGTCATAGGAAACTCAGCCTGCAACGCAAAGTTATATATACCTATTGCATAAAAGATGCTTCCTGCAAGCTCCCACATAATCTGTACCAATAATTCTTTTTTCTTATTCATATTGCACCTATCCTCCAAAATAAATAAGCGCCCGGAAACAAATCTTACAGTGTAAATTACTGCACCTACGATTTGCTCCCAGACGCTTTAACCACTCATCCGGTGAAGAGTGAACGTTTTCTGATGTATGCAATTATTATATTTGAGATGTTAAATTAAGTCAAGCAGGAATCATCAATCGGAACATTGTATTCCTTTTGAATTAAGACCCCCTATGATAAACTAATCATCCACTTGCGCCTCTTAAAAATGACAAGTGATACCACCAGCCTGAATATTTCTTCCGTGGTAAGCAATGTATACACACCAACGATGCCCCACTTAAATACATACGCTGCAAGCAGACACAGTGGGATTCCGATGCACCATGTGCCGACAATATCAATCACCATAATGATTTTGGTATTGCCGCCGCTTCTTATAATTCCACCGCCAAGTATCATATTTTCCACCTTAACCGGTGCATACAGGGCAAACACAATAAGCAGCAGCTTTCCAAGCTCTTTTACGCTGCCATCTACACGATACAGCCCGGTATATACTCCTGCCAGAAGAATGAGCAATGTCGATACAGCTACCGCTCCGGCTAAGCCTGCATACATTATCTTCTTCGCTTCTGTGTAAGCCTCATCGTATTCTTTCCTGCCAAGCCTCTTACCGACCATCACACCTGCAGCCGCTGACAAACCGCTAAGTGCCCCTACGATAAGCCCCTGTATCGGGCATGTAAGTGTGTATGCCGCCAGGTTTGATGTGCCCAGATGACCATAGACGGCAGACTCCACATTCTGTCCGAGGCTCCACAAAAACTCACTGATTAGAATTGGCATAATCATGATAAGATAATCTTTTATAGTAATTTTACTGAAATGCAATGACCATTCCGGTTTATCTCCATCCTTCCTGATACATAAAGCAAATCCGATGACAATAACTACAAGATTAAATAACTGCGAAATAAGTGTTGCAATCGCAGCTCCCTTTATTCCCATACACGGCAATCCCAATTTTCCAAATATCAGCAGATAATTAAGACCTGTGTTTACAGCAACTGCCCCAAAGCTTGCTAAAAACGGTATCGTGGCATGCTCCTTACAGCGCAGCCATGAGGATAAAATATTGCTGACTGCCATTGGAATATAGGAAAACGCTACAATCCTGAAATATACCGCGCCGGTATTTACAATACTCACATCCTTTGTATACAGACCGAGAATCCACGACGGAAAAAAACTGCTGCAAACAGGAATAAGGCTGATATCATAATTCCACAAATGAGACTCACATCAAAGCTGCACCATGCCTCCTTTGTATCCTCCGCACCAATAAACTGCGCGATCAGTATTCCCGCAACCGTGCTCACTGCACCGATTACCACTGAAAAAATGAGAGAAAAATTTCCACATAATCCAACTGCCGATATATTAGTCTCTCCCAGCTGTCCTATCATAATCTGGTCTACAATTGAAAAGGATGCCTGCAGCATGCTTTGCAAGGTAACAGGAATTGCAATTTTACACAATGATTTCATAAACTTTGACATTATAATTTCCTCGTACTTTCTCTTTTTATTAACTCAACCGGCAACACAATTTCTGTCTCACATTCCGCGCCATCGCGCATTGCCTCAAGGCACTTGATTGCAGTTTTTGCCCTAAGAGGCGCCTCCTGATGAATCGTTGTAAGCGCAGGATTACTTTCCCTGCTTGCCAGATTGTCATCAAAACCTATTATCTGGATATCCTTTGGAATTTGTATGCCTTTTCTGTCTTTGGTATTTCCCATCTTAATGTTTCCCCCGCTCCAAAGGCTTTGCTAAAGCCCTCGATGCGCTCTTTATCCATGCAGATGAAATTATCCGCTATGCACAATGCTTTTTTATGTCCCAGCTCCTTTAAATATTTCCCCGCCTGATAACCACCATCATAATGATTGATGACCAGATTGACCACCTTGGAGCATTTTTCAAAATAACCGTCATACACCACAAACGATATCCGCATCTGGTTTCTCAGCTTCTCATAATCGGCTTCACAAAAGCCCATCAGAATCAGCCCATCCATATTCCACATGGATGCAAACACCGGAATCTCGCTGATGTCGGATGTCGTTTTTATCATCAGAAAATAGCCTTTTTCATTTACCTCATGAGAAAGAGCATTAAGCGATGACATCACAAATCCATCCTCTAAAACCCTGCCTTCATACTTTTCATTGTCATTCACCACCACACCGATGATTCTTGAATTATTTCTGGCAAGCAAAATGCCCGCCATATTTGGGATATACCCTGAGCGTTCAAGCTCCTGCTGGACACGTTTTACCGTTTCATCCGAAATTTTTTCCGTTTTGCCGTGAATCACCTTGGAAACAGTTGCCGTACTAAGACCAAGTGCATCTGCAACATCTGCAATCCGAACCCTGTTTAGTGCCATATCAATCTCCCTTTTTTCTTATCTTCTGATTATATGGTACAACAGAAATGTGGATTTTACAAAGGTTAAGCGCGTAACCCATCACAAAATCTACGTTTATTTTTTGTAACATTTGCATAACAAAAGGACCATGTATCTCTACATGATCCTTGTTTCAAAATTTATCGTATTTTGTAGAAACACCTTTCGCCTTATCTACTGGATATTTTTTCTCCGTAACATCCATTTTCTTATTAACAACATCAATAATATCGACACCCAATACCTGAGCCATCTGCAAACAATAATTTGTCACATCAGCTAACTCCTCAAGGACATCATCCATATCATAATTCACATCGTTCCATTGAAAGCACTCCAATAATTCATTAGCTTCAATCGAAATAGACTTTGCTAAATTCGATGGAGTATGAAACTGGTCCCACTCTCTATCTTCATTAAACTTCTTGATTCTTAATGATAATTCTTACAATCTTTCCATAACTAACCCTCCAACAAGCAAACAGCCTTAAAGTGTTGCTTCGTTTCTTCATCCTTAAACCAAATACCGAGCCCTTTCTTTGCTCTCGTAAGCATTACTCGATAAATGTTCAATAACAACTCCTGATTGTTTGCATTATTCTCAATTGAGTTTCTCAGCTGATAATCATATTGGGTAACCTTGTCGATGTTGAATTCCCAATGGTCTGTTCTCCATACGAGATCATCCCACCAAATAAAACCAACATAATCAAAGCCCAAGCCTTGTGCAGTATAAATACAACCAACCTTATCAATAGAATCTAAATACCACTTATACTGATCATCCCAAGGGTTCCATTGCTTTTGAAATACAGGATTAATCTTTGGTATTTTTATGTCTATTTCTGTCGGTTTGTTTCGGCTTTTCCACTCCCAACAGTATGATGCATAATATTTTGCACTCGGTGTGAAATTATGGCAATTATTCATCCATCTTTCTAAATCTTGAATATCGTCATAAACTTTTACGTCAATTCCCAAACCTACATCCTTTTGATACTCATCCCCATAAAGAAGCTTGTCTAATCTATCCACATAACTTCCCAATCCAGACCGCTTTTGATAATCTAATGGAAATTCGGTGAACTTGTATCCGTTCCTAACAGCAAAGTTTTTGAAATTATTTTTTTTACCTATTTCATTTCCTCTTACACGTTGTCTATCATCTTGAAGAACAATAACGATTTGAGCCGAACTAATTGCATTACTAAATTCCGTTATTCTATGTGCCTCATCAATTACCAATAAATCGTGTTGTCCTCTGACAGAATCCAAGAAAACAGCACGAATACCTGACTCATGCAAATACTGACACCCACTAATGCTAAGCTGACCATTAACAACATTACTATGATTACTAATTAATGCATCTGTATACTCTTTTGTCTGATTAACCGGATGTCTTGATAGATATGGATTTGTAGCATTCACCTTTATGGCTGGAAATCCATTATTGGGATAATACTCAACTCCACATCTGCTCCATTTTTTGAACTATTTCTTCACCCGATAGCCCATAAAGATTAGAAACCATTTCATTGTAAATCACCTGCTACACTCCTTCCTTTCTTACTCTGGAGAAATATCTTCATTTACTCCGCATCCTCATATTTTTCCAATATATTTATCAAAGTGTCCTTTATATGCTTTATATAAGTGTCATCGCCGTTTCTTCCAAGCACCTCAACGCACCCACTATACTGCAGAACCCAGAATGTAAAGCTATTAAGGTTTACCGTGCCTTTTCGATTATATGTATCTGTTTATAAGTCTGCTTAAATTATGCATTTCATTTTTTTGCAATTTCTCTTCCTATTACAGCCAACAGTATCCCATTCTATTCTTGCTTTAAAAGGTTATCATAAAACTGTTCAAATTCATCGATTAATTTATTTATTCTTTCACGATCATAAAATCCTTGAACTTTCCAAAACATAAGTATTTGTTTAAACTCTGCTTCACGTTCATCCACAAATCCTCTACTCAACTGTCCATTATATAATGCACTATCATCTTCAGAGCAGCCAAAACATGCTGTATCTTCAGTCAATCTAGAACAATCACCACAAGTAAGCTCCTTTTTTTCAGGAATAAAATAGCAATTGTTTTCAATGTTTATAGGAAACCATGAATTTGAGTATGAACATATTGCAGAGCCTGTTTCGCTGGTATTTGCTATGTTTTTTCTATATTTACAATTTTTACATTTCATTTTATCTAGCACCTTGAACTATTCGGAAATTCCGAATAGTTGCCGTCTCTTATAATTAACTATCTGCATAAATTTTTTTAATATGTTCATTTATTGTCGGTAAACCAACGTCATACAATGTGGCCATCATTCTCTGTGTCAGCCATATATTTTCATCCTCATCCTTTGCCACTGGAATATACACATTATATTCCCCTACAAATTCTCTGTCAATTCTCGAAAACCCTTTATAGCTTATATGATTCAAATGTCACTCTTTTATATTGTTTTCAACTCTTTACAGCACTACGATATCATCATATAAGCAATAAAACAGATCATCTACTTCCGTATCCTCGTGAAAATGCCCGAAATACCATGCTGTAAAAGCTGTATTATCAGCTACTCTCTGGAGATACTGTCTTAACTCTACTACATCACCGCATATAATAAGATAATCTTCCGATGTATATTCACCTTCATGTTCATTAAATAATTTAACAATCTTGTTAATATCAATCATCCCATGAGTATCTCCAGCTATAATAAAGCTCATAGTTCTTATCTTCCTTCGATCATTGGTACTTGTCAAAAGGTCTAACAGGAATCATCCTGCTGTTTTCTACTTGGTAATATTTTCCCTTTTCTTCATCATAAGCCAGTAACAACAGTTTTCCGCCCTTATAGACCGAACCATCGATATAGTAATGACTCTCTCCATCGTAAAACACATCATGATAATTTCGATTATCAGCAAGGCTCCATGTACCAGTGCCAACATGTCCTGCTACCACTGTTTTGTAGAATTTTCCTTGCATTGCAGGAAATTTACCGAAAAATACACTATCGGATGTTCTACACTTCCAGTCTTCTCCTGCACCTTCATTTACTCCTGCATGAACGAAAATCTGACTGTCTGTCTCAAAATATAATGGCATCTGTTCAATCCACCAAGTTAGCTTTTCATAAGTGGAAAGTACCATTTGAACAGCTTCTTTGTTGATAGTCTCCATAGAGCAGGTTCTCGATATCGTATTAAGGAAATCCATCTGCTGCTGTGATATAAATGTGCTTATAGTTCCGGCTCCGCACTCAAAATCTGTGCGAAGCCAATCATTAAAAACCATATCATCTTCTGTTCCATTTGAATATATATTTCTGTAATCACTAATCCAATCCAAAAACATCTGCTCATGATTTCCCTTGAGAACCATAACTTTTTCTATACCATATTCTTTCTGCAAATCCCATAGATACATCAAAACCTGGCATGAACTATCTCCATAATCAATATAGTCTCCACAAAACACAATACGATTATCTCCGCTGATGTCTATCTGTTCCATTTGTCTTTTAAGTTCTTCAAAGCACCCATGAATATCGCTCATAGCATATATCATATATCAGTCTCCTTCATCTCATTTGGCGTTGAATAATACTCTTCTCCAGTGTCCAAACATAAGGCAGCCAACCTTCCGCCGGGATAATGTGCCCCACAATCAATTGCTATATGATTGTTTTGCTGATAAATATACCCGGGATGTGGATTATCTTTGATCGTCTGCGTCGGTGTATGTCCCGTTATAACATATGTATCCTCAAAATACCTCACATCATAGTCCGCTCTCACCCATATCAACTCATGAAGTGAATAATCCTCTATGTCCTTTTCCGGCGAATAGTTTCCGCCCGCATGAACTAGAAGATAGTCTTTACCATTGACAGATACTTCTTCATAAATCAAAAAATCCTTGATGAAGTCTATCACATCCATTTGGGACTCTGAGTCCAGTTTACGGAACTCATCAATCGTTGATTGACTTCCGTTAAATTGCCATGTCACCAGATTATCAAGTGTTTCTGCATTCAGTTCTTCTAATGATTTATCTGTGATTTCTTTCATCAAAAATTCCAAACATTCTAGAGCCATAAACTCATGGTTGCCTACCAAGCATATAGCATTTGGCATTTCCATGAGTTTCATAAGTGTCTTAATTGGATGCGGACCTCTGTCGAGTATATCGCCTAAAACGTAAAGGGTATCATTACCCTTAAGTTTGATTTTGTCAAGCAATTCCATGAACATGTCGTATTGTCCATGAATATCTGAAATAACATATGTGGCTATACTAATCACCTCCAGAATATCAATCCCACCAGATATGTAGTTCCGATTTTTCTTTTATTATTTTTCTCATCTCTTCATATCCACCATTACAAGCTGCTTCTGCATAAATCTTCTTACATTCATTGATTAAACTATCTATCTCCATATCAGATAGTTCTCGTTCAAATCTAAAATCTATACTATCATATGATAATCCAATTATTTCTGCACCAAACCTGTTTTCCCATCTCTTTGCTATATTATACATTTCATCTGCCGTTGGAGTTGAATTCCACCCACCCCAGTAATTCCCGAGTAATGCAAAAACTTCACATGTGTGATCAATATTTCGAAAATCAACTTCCACTCCCGGATTATCTGGATAAGCATATTCGCCATTACAATAAAACTCGTTTTTGTCTGTTTGATGTATAAATTGTTTAAAAAACTGAAACATGCAGGGATCATCACTTGCATCCACATTTATCTTCTTTCCCATAAGCAAACCTCCTCATTCATTCTCCGTCGGTCAATTCATGAATAAAATCTCTCTCCGTTTTCTAGACAGATACTCGCAAGCCTCCCATTTGGCAGACCACATCCACAATCCAACATGTATTCCCAATTATATAATAATCCATCTTTCTTGCGATAATTTTCAATTACATTGTTAACCTGACTTTGAAATTCTTTTAGGCAATATATTTTTTCTGATACATATTTTTTGCTAATCCGGAACCATTTATCACTTTTCTCTGAGAATGCTTCTACCATAAATGGAAATGTATGTTCAGGATGAAGCCAATCGCTTTCAAATCCTTCCAGTCCTATAACATATTCCTTCCTATCACTTGTGAGCATAATAATCACTCCGGGACCGCCAAGTCCTGAGCCCATGCTATATGAGAATGCGATTAATTTTTCAAATAAATTATCGTTTATGTCTTCAAATTTAAAACTCAAATCATAACGCCTCCTGATAAACTACTAATTATACCTAGCGTCTCACTTATCCTACATTTACATATTTTTCTTTACATATGTCTTCTACATAAAATACTGGTAATCTTCCATGATATGTGTCATATAATACATCTTCTGAAATCTGTATATAACGTTTTCCCATTGGTGTATCTACTTTTTGCATATAATCTATTACAATAGAATTTTTCATTTTATCATTGATTTTCCCACAGATAATACAATAGCTGTTAAGTGATGTATGAATTTTATTTTCTTCCCAATTCCATTTATATCTAATTAGACATTCTTCATATTGATGCCTGTGTTTTGACTTCTTATTGGCTTTAGATATATTAGTTTCTTTCCGTTTTAGATATTTGGGTATTTCTAAATCTGAACTAAATTTTTGTTCCAATTCTTTCACCTTCCTCTGCATCGAGACTGCCTATCGAAACATCAATAAATCGTTCACAAATGTATTTCTACACTCAACCATCCGTTATGATGATTTTCAGTTTGCAACGATATTTTCAAAGTGCCATGACCGAATAAAAAAATCTTGGTGCCAACTAACACCATCCTTATCTAAAAATGACACACCGTGATATTCTTACCAGTAGCGGTCGCATCAGCCATAAGCAGGCTATCGAAAAAGCTTATGCGGAATGTGATAAATATAAGAATCGACTGGATGATACCCTCTCTCCTGTTGAGAAGGATTTTATTAAAAGTATCAGTATGTTAGAGCAATTTAGCGAAAGCTCAAAAAAGTAACATTTTTTGTCCTATATTCTGAATGTATATTTTTGCTTTCAGAATGTAGGACGTCAAATCAAAAATGCTGATTTTGAGTATTCCACCTGCTCTATTTCATCAAATCTAACTCTATTTATATCGTTTTTAACTCTTTACAGCACAACGACATCATCATATAAGCAATAAAACAGATCATCTACTTTCGTATCCTCGTGAAAATGTCCGAAATACCATGCCTTAAATTTTGTATTATCACCACACTATAAGATTATCTCCGCTGATGTCTATCTGTTCCATTTGTCTTTTAAGTTCTTCAAAGCACCCATGAATATCGCTCATAGCATATATCATATATCAGTCTCCTTCATCTCATTTGGCGTTGAATAATACTCTTCTCCAGTGTCCAAACATAAGGCAGCCAACCTTCCGCCGGGATAATGTGCCCCACAATCAATTGCTATATGATTGTTTTGCTGATAAATATACCCGGGATGTGGATTATCTTTGATCGTCTGCGTCGGTGTATGTCCCGTTATAACATATGTATCCTCAAAATACCTCACATCATAGTCCGCTCTCACCCATATCAACTCATGAAGTGAATAATCCTCTATGTCCTTTTCCGGCGAATAGTTTCCGCCCGCATGAACTAGAAGATAGTCTTTACCATTGACAGATACTTCTTCATAAATCAAAAAATCCTTGATGAAGTCTATCACATCCATTTGGGACTCTGAGTCCAGTTTACGGAACTCATCAATCGTTGATTGACTTCCGTTAAATTGCCATGTCACCAGATTATCAAGTGTTTCTGCATTCAGTTCTTCTAATGATTTATCTGTGATTTCTTTCATCAAAAATTCCAAACATTCTAGAGCCATAAACTCATGGTTGCCTACCAAGCATATAGCATTTGGCATTTCCATGAGTTTCATAAGTGTCTTAATTGGATGCGGACCTCTGTCGAGTATATCGCCTAAAACGTAAAGGGTATCATTACCCTTAAGTTTGATTTTGTCAAGCAATTCCATGAACATGTCGTATTGTCCATGAATATCTGAAATAACATATGTGGCTATACTAATCACCTCCCGGTTCATTCTCGTCAGTCAATTCATGAATAAAATCTCTCTCCAGTTTCCAGACAGATACACGCGAGTCTCCCATTTGAAAGACCACACCCACAATCCATCATGTATACATTCTCTTGCTCATTTAACCAAATCGAACTTGACTCTTCATCAAGATATCTCCCTTTGGGATTACTGTGCTGATAACTAGAATCATGATGGCCAACCAAAGAAACATAACCTTTTACACCATGTTCCCAATACGCCTGCATCTCTTCAATCCCTTCAAGATACAACGTTTCTTCCTGCATTCCATGTGTCGGATCAAAAGTCATTGCATGTGCAAGAAGATATTTCACTGAGCCAATCTCGATTTCAATCTGTAAGCGCAACCCCATTATAAGATCAGCAAGATTCAGCATGTCCACCTCAACAAATCTGTCCTTCATCAGTTCAAATGAATTATACCTGTATGGTTGCAAACTACTTCGCTTCTTTTGAACAGTTCCGTAGTAAGAATAGATATACTCTGCCAGAAGTTGGTCGTGATTACCACGGATCCATTTTATATTTGTGTTTAGTCCCAAAATTCGAAAGTAAACGCCAACCGGATCAGGCTCTGCACCTCCACGGTCAAATAGATCACCCAAAAGAATAACCTGATCTTGCATAGTAGGTGATATTAACCTAATCATCTCATTAAGTTTCGTTAGAGTATTATGAATATCTCCAATAATAAATGTCGCCATTGTGTAGATTCTCCTTAGTTTATCTAACTTATTTCATTCCATAGCAATTTAGGATCTACTTCTACAAATTCTTCATTATGACGGTCAAATTCTTCAATTGTAAGTTTTGTATTAGGATTATTAAGGTAAATGTCATAACACTGGAAACCATCTTCATCTGCGGCATTTCTAATCACACGTTCATATGAGGCTTTCAGTTTCCCTATATCATCGTATATCCCAATAATGTTTTCTCCATCGAAATAACCAGGGAAATATAATAAAAACAGTCTATTTTCCCCTTTATTCTCTATCTCTTCTCGATTTCTACGCAACTCAGCCGTAGTCATAGGCCGGTTATGTGATTTTACAAATTTAGCGGCTCTCTTCACGCCCTCAATCATTTTTATTTCCTGTTCAGAATATTCACCTTCTTGAGGTACAATATCTACATTTTCCGGATCTTCCAACACAGCAGCCAACACACCATCGAAGCCATGAACATGATCTATCTCTCCATTATACATAAAATGATATATTAACCCAGTTCCGGAGAATTCAGATGCAATATACTCAACATCTCCACTTTCTAAACCATATTCCACATGTACACACCAATTACCCGTAGCCTCATCTTGAACTGGAATATAATTCTCAAAATATGCCTTTTCTTCATCTTTTTTCATTTTTTATTCGCCTTTCGCACGTACAATATAAAAGTTTCTTCTCTGTAACAAAATTCCCTGCATATATCGCTCTTGGTATCCCTAATTCAGAAAGATATACATTTTTTCTTTTCATTTTATCTAACATCTTAATTCTTTTATCAGCAAAAAGTCAATCGACCTTTAAAATATTCAATTGGTGCATATTCTCTTAATTCATTAATTGCCTCTCTGCAGTTACGTGAATATTTGGAAACAACTATATTAGTCTGATATTTTCTCTTTTGGGTTCAGTTCCAATCCAATAATTAATAGTTCCAGTATTTTTCATATTTCAATATCTGACCTCGCTCTATTTGACAAAACAATTACCATGCGCTTATTCAAATAAGAATCATACTTTCTTTTTTCTAACGCTTTTATGGTATTCTTATCGCTTTCATCAAAATTATCCTCCATGCCTATACCATATACAAACATATCATCATAATCACCGGGAATATCATTTCGATATTCATATAATTTGTATGACCAGGCTTCTCTGTTAACGATAGCAAAATTCCGACCTCTCTGTAAGTACGGTTTAATATCTTTAAACAAAAGAACATCTTCTGCTTTTCTTTCTATATCACGCGGAGCTTCATGAAGAACAATCTCAATCGCTGGTTCTAAATTGTCATCTTTTGTTGAAGTGATTACGCCGTCCAAATCCTTTGGAGAAACGTATATATCCATAGAAAATTCTACATCAGCCATTCCTATTCCATAAACGTATAAATCTTTATATTTTTCAGCCGGGATGTCCGAAATCATTAAATAATCGTGATAATTTCCATCTTCAAAACAAATTGACAACCTAGCGTTTCTTGCCAAATATTGTCTGATTTCCTTAAACTTAATTGCCATAACGCATTATCTCACTTTCTCTTATAACACTTTTCCCATAGTACTCCCTTTACATTCCGTGGAGATTTCTCCCTTCATATTGCTTCTCCCCAAAACAGTGTATCTACCACTATAATAATCTTCCAACAATTTTTCCTTCACATCATCATACCAGGCTCTAAATGTAGATTGGAGATAGGGTATTTCGTCTCTGCCATTTTTATCAATCGCTAAAATGTTGCCAGTCTTTACATCCATATGAAAGATAACCTTCTCTTCAGCTCCACCGGAATACTCGATTATTAAACAGTCATCAGCATCCTTGGCAAATACCAAAACGCAATCCAAAAAAGCAGATATAAGACGATACTCGGGATTCCACCATAATCCTTTTATATTTATTGCTGCTTCCTCTATCGGTAACCACGCCAGTACCCCATCGGATTCTATGACTCCTCCTCGTCCCTGTCGAAAACATCCAGGCTCTCCATTTTCAGTGGACCATAAACCTGTGTCCCATGATCCTGCTGATAGACGGCCATCCTTCTCAACAATCAAGCAAACTTCGAAATCATCAGGTAACCTGTCTTTCATATAAGTAAACCCTTTCAGAGTTACTTCTCCCGGCTTATTTGATATAGCCAATACTTCATATGTACTCATAATTATCTTCCTTTATTCTTTATCTCTCCTCATATTCACTTGCTGCTTGATACTTAAAACGATTTTATATAATCTCTAAAGAGAATCGCTTCTATCGCTGGTGTTCTTGATGCAAACTCTGCCCGCTCTATGCCATCTGTGATTAATAATCTTTCCCATAATTTTTTATAATCTTCAAAATCAAACTTTTGATCATCTAAGATTACGTATTCATCGATGTTTGGATGCAATTCCAAATATTCTTTTATCCCCTTTGCCCTGTTCCAATTACTATCAACTGTATGACCTGATATTTTCAGTCCATACTGTGCTAATTTTGATACAAGATATCTATAATCCTCATGCTTTTCGTTCAATTCCTTCCAATCGGAAGAAAGTATTATTTCACAATTTCCATATTTTTCAATAGCCTTTGCAAGAATTTCTACCCTTGCATCATCTATACCTGTATAACCATATGGTGTACGCTTAACAGTTGTTCTCGTATTTAAAACACCATCAACATCAAGAAATACTACAAAATTCATACAATAATTTCTCCTCGTTTAACCAAAACTCACAATCAAAAAGTTATTATATATTTTTTATATGTACTCTCGAAAATCATTTTGAAATATTAAAGTCAACGTATTCAACAGTTCATTTTGAAAAACCCTTGTCTTACTGTATCGAAGATTGTCAGTTTCATTTTTTTGATTAATCGCAGCAAAATATTTCTTTCTATCTTCTACAAGCTCTTTGTCCGGATAACACTGCAATTTTACATTTGTCAATCCTCTACTTATTTCTTTATAATCTTTTGGATTTTCCTCCATTAAATCAAATGCACAGTCAAAATAGAGCAGCTTTGGATTAATACTTTTCCACCGCTTTACAACTCCCGGTACTTCGTAACTTCTGACAAAATGTTCTGTCTCCTCTACTACCTGTTTCATTTTACTACAAAGGTCTTTATTACAAAGGAACTCAATTTCAACCTCTTTTCGAACCAGCAGTAATTTATCTCCCATATAATCCCAAATATCATTTTCTGATGCCATCTCACATTTTGGAATGCTATTATACATTTCCGTCTTTTCATATAGTGCCAATATATCCCAAAGCATTCCATAAATCTTTTTGATCGACATTCTTATCTCATTTTCCATTATTAGTACCTCCCTAGTTTGAACAAATTTTATATATTATATATACCATTTATAACAAGTAGTTTTGGTAAGGTTCTTGTAATATGTCAATCTTAGCAAATAAAAAACACCAGTTTTCCACTTGAAAATCTGGTGCCCTTAACCATTCTAAAAATATAATGCTAAAACATATGATTATAAATAACTACACATTTTCGCTATTTTTACGTAGTTTACCTCTACAAAGTTCATAACAATTTATAGACTTAATTATTTGCTATTATTGTTTTCAACAAGATTCGCTATTTTTTCAAAACAAACTTCTTGTATTTTTCTATTTCCCTCTGCTCTTTTATGTAAATATTTATTAATTATTAGATTCTTTAAATCGACTAGCTCATCATACTCTACAGCTTGCGAAACTTCTGCCATCCAAAATATCAACTCTCCACATTGTATTGTTCTGGTAAATGGAGCATCTTCTGGTGAACGTTTAGACCATGATTCTATCAAATGCCAATATTGTGTAGGATTATCTATATTACATTCTTTTGCATATTGAATATATCCACCTGACTTCTGCTTAAAGCCTGCCGCCATCAATTCCTCTGTTAATGGACATGGAACATTATCCTTCCCTTCATAAAACTTTCTTACCTGCCTATTATTCATAATTCATTATTCTCCTTTACTAAAATTTTTAATTTAACTTTCTACTATTATATCATAAATAGATGTTGTAGTTCAACACATCCCCTTTACTTCATATTTCTCTAACAATGCCTGTATTTCTCTAAACATACGTTCACGAAGCGGAAGTGGGCGCACAATTTCCACATCATCTCGATAACGCAAAGCCCAATTTATCATGGCATTCTCACTGGCAATTACTTCTATTTCATCATACTCTTCATCCACCTTTCTTTTCCATATAAAATTTATGCCAAAACTGTCATACAAATATGTATAACAATCATTTTTTAACTTTATTGTGATAGTTCTTGGTTTATCATAAAACATATCTAAGTGTTGTATCATATAATCTTTCACACTAGAATTATCCAAACCATCTACTCCTCGTATTGTCTCTCTCTTCCCTTCTAATTCCTCCGCATCAGATATCAGATCCATTCGATAAATATGTGTGTCTTTATATTTATCATGTGTTGCTAAAAGATAGTATCGTCCCATATATTTCACAATATAATATGGATTGACTTCATATTTTTTCTTACGATATGGAACAAGTCTTCCATCTTTATTATAAATATTCAGTGTAAAACTTACTTTATGATTATGTTCAATAGCATCCTGAAATATCTTTTTATTTTGCTGTAACTTATCTCCATTCAATGTAGAATACTCAGGTATTCCCTTTACTCCGTTCTCATAACATTTATAATATGAACTTCCCTGCTTTTTAAAGAATTGTATGAAGCGTTTTTTCTGCACATCTCCAATTTCATTACTAGCCTGAATCATATCTATAAGTACCTGTATATCATCATTAGACAGTTGATGTACATATTTAAGATTCGTTATTCGATTTGATGCACTTTCTATTCGATCATATACGATTCGAAAATCATCTTTCTGTTCGATGTACTGTTCCAATGGCGGGTTTAAAAATGACATTAAATCTTTAAGATCATCTCGCAAAGTTTTATCTGTGCTATAACAATCTTCCTTCTTAACCAAATCCAATAATTCCTTTTGCTGCAATGTATGGCTTTGATCAGAGTTTTCCATTAATACTTTTAAAACTGTCAAGGCCCTGATAATGCTATTTGTTTTCGGTGTTTGTCCTTTTTTTCCCATATGTATTCCTCATCTTTTTGTTCTGTAAGTTACTTTTACTTTTTAATAAGAATGATTTGTATCTTTTGATTCTTGCCTATAATCATCATAATATTATGTATCTAAACTATCATCTACTATTTTTCAAGCATAAAGCTTAATCTATTTACCTAATTTTCGTTCCAGCTCTGAAATGCGTTCTTCTTCTCTCGCAGCTTGTTCTTTATACCACTTTGCATTATCTATATCTTTTGCAGCTCTTTTGCGCTTTTCCTCAGCCGTAGCAAACAGACCATCCCCTCTTCTTGCACTCTCATATTCTGCTTTTGCAGAATAACGATAATCTTCCGCCTTCTCTTTATTATACTGTAATTCACTTTTTCTATATTTTAATTCTTCTTCTTGTCTTACTTTCTTTTTCTCATACGCTTTTTTACGCCTATTATATAATTTTTCTTTTCTTGCCACAATATTACATTTATGTTCTTCTAACAAATCATAGTCTTCACTCGTAAACAATTTCTTTTCTCCCAGCTTGATAAGGATATCAAATATTCTCACATGAATTACTAAGCCTTTATATGTACATAAACACAATTTGATAACTTGAATAATCACTAAAATGAACAAATAGCTAATTATTGCCACCAAATACATAGCAATTATGCTAATAGAAGTGTATATAAAATTCTGAATAACATTTGTACCAATAATATCGTCATTCATAGTAACAAACATATAAATATATATTGGAATTGCCTTTAGTAAACAATCAAAAATTGCATTTAAAAACTCATACAAATATTTATGCTTAGATTCCAGTCGTAAAAGCTTAGATGCCAACGAGTCATTAACAATTGGTTTAGGTTGACTACCGTTATAATATCTATTATATCCAGGCCTTCTCTCTCCTTTTCTTATTGGATGACCATTCATTCTAAGAATATAATCAAAATAATTTTCAGCAATTCTATCATAATATGCTGTTAATGATAATTCCATTTCCTCCATATCCTGATATTTAGTTTTATCATATTGGTAAAACTTTAATATCATTTCATCACCATTAACATAATGTTGATGCATATAAGGATTACCACAACCATTATTAGTAAGAAAAAATTGCATAATTGATGTAGACATAGAAAATGCTCTCGGGCTATTTCCTCCATCTATAAGATAAACGTTTCGCGTCACATTATGTACCACATACATCCCATATTCATTATATACAGCCATACTGCCTTCTATTAATAATTGATTCTGCATCTCAGCAAATTTCTGCAACGTAATTCCCTGTTCAAGAATCCTTATATTTTCTTTTAATCTACTATTATCCATAACTTTCCTTTTCTGTTTTTTAAGTACTCAGACTCATTTATGTTCAATATACTATATTAAACTAGAAGTTTTGGTAAGTTTCTTATCTTTTCTTCTTGTGCCGCTTCAATATCTGCATTTTCGCATGTGTACGATACTTCTTATTGATAACTCAAACTTCGCTCATAAATTTTAACTATGTTCCTTGAAAATTCAATACCTGGCAGTTATTCAGTTGTTACTATTCAGACCTTAAGAAGCTCGGAGTTTCGTTTTCAGCAATACAGAAAGTACATTCATAAATACGTTCACCAATTCGGTAATTTTTCATCTGATAACTCGGTGTTTTCCGTAAGCATGATTTCAAACATTTGGAGCAGCATTCGAAAAGCCTGTATCCATGTGATATCAGACATTTCGTCCGAAAAATACATAAAAAGCTCCCCAAGTAACCGGTTATCATTGGATTCTCGGCTTTCCAGTGACAACATCATATATCGGGTTACGTTCTATTAACATATCTGATATCTCTCTATTTACTTTCATATTCAGAATTATTTGTGTTCCCACAACCGAGGTCTAATGCCACAACATCCGTTACATTCCTCACAAGCTCTTTTTCCTTGTGATTTTCAGCAATCCTGTTGAAGCTGAAAAACTCTACAAAGTGCGTAAATTCAAGGATTTCTATATATCCTTTCTGTGTAGTCCTACCACAGTCTCCACGTGCAACGGCATCTTTATTGAAACACACATTTTCTGCCTCATGTTCTTCAAAATAACACATATTATTATCATTCAACAAGTCATGATTATCGCTCATTTTTAAGCTCCTCCTTGTTGTCTACACAGCCTTTTCACGAAGATTCATATATCGGTCTCTGGCATATGGTATGGAATATTTCCACATATCTGCTTCTTTCATTGCGTGTATTCAGTTTTATATATTTGCAACTATATACTTTTATAGTAATCCTTATGGATTAAGCCACTACTCCATATCCATATTACTTAGCTGCCTGATCTGGTCTCTCCTGCTATAAATAACTGCTGTTACCTGAACTCTATTATTTTCATCATCAACCCAATAGTAAATCAGGAAGTTTTTAACAACAATCTTGCGTACTCCCTCAGTCCTCCATGGCTCCTCATCAATCAAGGCATGTTTTTTCGGAAAACTCGACAACTTAGTAATCTCTGCTTTCATCTTGTCAAGCAGATTATCTGCTGCATCCGGTGCCATTAGATCATTTGAAATATAATGAACTATCTCTTTCATCTGCTCTAATGCCTGCCTTGTTACCCTTACCTCATATTCATTCATGCACTATATCTCCGACTTTAATTGATTAAAAGCCTCATCAACAGATACAGAATCGTTCTTTTTAGCCTGTGCAAGCCCGGTCTGCATCATCGTATCAAATTCAGCTTGTGTTATAGAATCTCTTGTAACAAGTTTATCCGGAATATCAAGTGAAAATGGTACTCCATCACGCATAATAACCTGTCTATAAGTCATATCTATGAATACAGATACAGGAATTCCAAGTCTGTCAAGAATTGCCTCTGCCTGCTCTTTTATATTCGGTTGAATTCGCGCTGTTACATTTGCAGTTTTTGTTGCCATAGTATGCACCTCCTGTTTCTTATAGTGTACCACCATGTATTGCTTTTTACAACACAAATATTTTTGACTGCTGCCGTCAATCTTATATTTCATCCTGTCACTTCCTGTCTGGTTTAATGGTTCTTTTTCCTGCCAGGCACAGAAAATCTGCAAGTCTTCCGGGAAAACCTTTATCTAAGAAAAAAATACAATATTAACATGAATATCATGAATATAATATTGGAGGCTGTGAATATTCCCAAATACTTCCCTCTCAGATTCCTGTTTTCTTTTGCAATATATTTGAAACTTATCAGGCTTGCCATGGATGCAATCAGAGTGCCGAGACCTCCAATATTGGTTCCGACAATTAAAGCCCGGTAATTATCTGTAAAGCCGGATAAAAGAAGCGCAGCGGGAACATTGCTCATGATCTGACTGGCAAGAACAGCAGTAAGTGTTTCCCTTCCTGCCATGATTCTTTCCAGAAAACTGCTGAATTGCGGAATCCTTCCAAGGTTGCCGATAAAAATAAATAATGCGATAAAGGTGGCAAGCAGGGAGTAATCCACCCTGCTTATATTTTCCCTGTTTCTTAGCAGCATATATATAAGAACCAATACAAGAGGAATCTGGTATGGAATGATACGTGCAACAGTGAGCAGGCAGATTGTAAATAAGATCAGGTAAGCGGCCAGGTATTCCATGTTAAGTTCTTTTCTGTCAGAGAATCCCAAAAGAGTTTTATCTTTTTCGGAACCGCATACGTGAGGTGCTTTGGCAGCGGCTACCTGTATCCATATCAGAAGAAGGATAAGTGCTGTGGCGGAATAGGGAAGCATCAGGGTTATTAATTCTGCCGCGGACATCCCTGCTCTGGCATATAGATAAAGGTTCTGCGGATTTCCGATTGGTGTGAGCATGCTTCCGAGATTAGCAGCGATTGTCTGCATGGCTACTATTTTAAGAAGCCAGTAATTGCCCAGTTCCTTTGGCAGTTTATGCACAATGATCAGTGCAAGAGGAACAAAAGTAATCAATGCCACATCATTGGTGATCACCATTGACAGGAAGAAACATAAGAGTACCAACAGCCTGATCACACCCACAGTTCCCGATGTTCCCATCAGCAATTTTTGGGCAAGTATATCAAAAACACCAACAGCCTTCAAACCAGCTACAATTGCCATCAAACAGAAGAGGAGCCCGAGAGTCCTGAAATCGATATAAGTAAAATAAGCCTTATCCGGTCTGACCCAGAACATAGAAAGAAGCGCCAGGATCACTGCAATTGACAAAACGGTTTCTTTCCTGAAAAAAACATATA
>ERZ1035051.252-NODE-252-length-22196-cov-23.115397_pt1 | contig 22196 bp, 21 predicted proteins | sample MGYA00520586_ERZ1035051 | MGnify/ENA primary metagenome ERZ1035051 (study PRJEB33766, sample SAMN09781692) | gut metagenome | biome: gut microbiome | host: Homo sapiens | place: Madagascar | study: EMG produced TPA metagenomics assembly of the PRJNA485056 data...
TCTTCTCTCCAGAGTTCCTTCGTGAGAGCAAGGCACTCTATGATAACCTTTACCCAAGCCGTATCATCGTAGGCTATCCAAAGATTATCGATCGTCCAGAGTTCGCAGAGGAGAACGAGGCTATCAAGTCCGTAACCAATGTCGAGATGCTGAAGGAAGCAGCCAAGACCTTCGCCGCTCTGCTCCAGGAAGGTGCCATCAAGGAGAACATCGATACCCTCTTCATGGGCATGAAGGAAGCTGAGGCTGTCAAGCTCTTCGCCAATACGTATCTGGCACTTCGAGTAAGCTACTTCAATGAGTTGGATACATATGCAGAGGTAAAGGGACTCGATACCAAGGCTATCATCGATGGAGTAGGTCTTGACCCACGAATCGGCACCCATTACAACAACCCAAGCTTCGGCTATGGTGGTTATTGTTTGCCAAAGGATACCAAGCAGCTCCTGGCAAACTATGCTGATGTTCCAGAGAATCTGATAGAGGCAATCGTAGAGAGCAACCGTACCCGTAAGGACTATATCGCTGATGCCGTACTCCAGAAGGCAGGCTATTATAATGAGAATAGTACTTTCGATGCCAGCAAGGAACATAACTGCGTGATTGGTGTCTATCGCTTGACCATGAAATCAAACAGCGATAATTTCCGCCAGTCAGCCATTCAGGGCATCATGAAGCGCATCAAGGCAAAGGGAGCAGAGGTGATTATTTATGAGCCAACATTGGAAGATGGAAGTACATTCTTTGGTAGCAAGGTTGTAAATGATATGGATGCATTCAAGGAGCAGAGCCAGGCAATTATCGCCAATCGCTATGATGCTTGTCTGGATGATGTAAAGGACAAGGTATACACTAGAGATATTTTTAGAAGAGATTAAGATTATGGTAAGTTATAATATAGATTTAACTGGTAAGACAATCCTTGTTACAGGTGCTGCCGGATTTATCGGCAGCAATCTTGTAAAGCGTTTGTTTCATGATGTGGAGAACATCAAGGTGATAGGTATTGATAGTATTACAGATTACTATGATGTGAATATCAAATATGAGCGTCTAAAGGAAATCGAGGCATTGGATAAAGACTGGACGTTCGTTCATGACTCTATTGCCAATAAGGAGATTATCGAGAAAATTTTCTCGGACAACCAGATTTCCGTGGTTGTCAACCTTGCTGCCCAGGCAGGTGTACGTTATAGTATTACTAATCCTGATGCTTATATCCAAAGCAACCTCATTGGCTTCTATAATATCCTTGAGGCTTGTCGTCATCACGAGGTTGAGCATCTTGTTTATGCCTCTTCTTCTTCAGTTTATGGAAGCAACAAGAAGGTTCCATATTCTACAGATGACAAGGTGGATAATCCTGTGAGTCTATATGCTGCAACCAAGAAGAGCAACGAGCTGATGGCTCATGCGTATTCTAAACTCTATAACATTCCAAGTACGGGCTTGAGATTCTTCACCGTGTATGGTCCTGCAGGTCGCCCTGACATGGCATACTTTGGATTTACCAACAAGCTGGTGAAGGGCGAAACCATCAAGATTTTCAACTATGGTAACTGCAAGCGTGATTTTACTTATGTGGATGACATCGTGGAGGGTATCATGAGAGTGATGCAGCATGCTCCTGAAAAGCAAAATGGTGAGGACGGATTGCCTATCCCTCCATATAAGGTATACAATATCGGCAATTCGCATCCGGAGAATCTGCTGGAGTTTGTGAGCATCCTGCAGGAAGAGTTGATCCGTGCAGGTGTCTTACCTAGAGATTATGACTTTGAGGCACATAAGGAACTTGTACCAATGCAACCAGGTGATGTACCTGTTACTTATGCAGATACAACACCTTTGGAAGAAGATTTTGGTTACAAGCCATCTACTTCTTTACGTGAGGGATTACGTGCATTTGCCGAATGGTTTAAAAAATATTATTTGTAAAAAAGTAAAGTAATTAAAGTAGAATTAGATAGTGTGTAGATAACGCAATCACGTATCTTTTTCATGAAACTCGATAATATGCTGGTTCAATCTTCTGAAGGCATATTTTCTTTTATGAACTATCAGACCTCTATAGATGAGAAAAGGCATCAGAGTAGATGATAATTCAATAGAACGGAGGAATTTTAAATAAGGATATTATTCGGTAGGCGAAGCACCACTAGCATTTTTATGAGCTACTTTTCGCTTTTGGTGTGGAGCCTACCTTTAAAAAATAAAGACAATGATAGAGTATACAATAGGATCTAAATTGTTGTCATCCTTGGTTCCTAAAATTACGAATCGTGTCATTATTAAAGAAAAGGAGAATCTTTTAGCTACGATGAAAGATGATTCTGTAGCAATAATGGATTTGATATAAGAAATAGTTGGAATAGGCAAACTCAATTAGATTTTTATGATCAACTTTACGCTTTTGTGGTGCTAGTCTTTAAATAGAAGATAGTGGTCGTGGAAAATTCACTGAGAATATAAACCGTAAGTCATTTGAAAAGGTAATATGTATATGGTTGTTTTGTTCTATTCCATACGTTTAAGGGAGTATTGCGGTTCTCGCCTTATTCCTCTTTTTCTGCCAGTTTTAATATAGTTTTAGTGGAAATAAAACATTTAAACAAATTGAGCTATGAATATAATAAAAAGACTTTTAAATGAAGTTAGATATATTTTGTACCCCCCCAAAAAATGGGCGAAATACATTGGTGTTAATATAGGAGAAAATAATCTTATTGGAAAGTGTCATTGGTCTTCAGAGCCATATTTAATTACTGTAGGTAGTCATTGCCAGTTGACAACGTGCCGTATTTTTACACATGGTGGAGGACAGGTAGTTAGACATATTGATCCTTCTTTTGATGCATTTGGAAAAGTTGTTATAGGTGATTATGTTTACATTGGAACTAATGCTTTAATATTACCTGGAGTTACTATAGGTGACCATGTTTTGGTAGCTGCTGGAACAGTCGTGACAAAATCTATACCCTCTGGGGTAGTTGTAGCGGGAAATCCTGCAAAGATAATATGTACAATTGATGATTTTTATGCCAGAAATAAAAAGTATAACACGAAAACCAAAGGATTGAACTCTAAAGAAAAAAAACAATATTTGTTAAAAATGAGAGAAGATATGTTTATTAAAAAGTAACAGTATATAATTGGGCCACTTTTCAATCAACAAGCTAAGCTGCTTTGTTGAAACCAACTATTGTTCAAATGGATTTATTTTTGACTTATTTTGTCTAGTGTGAAACTTATATTTCTATGGATAAGATTTTTAAATATACATGAAGTTTTTGATTTCATACGTCTTGAACAATATTAAAAGGTAGTAAAAATAGTAATGAACTTAATTTTGAACATATTAATGCTAAAAAGGATTAAGTTGTTGATCATATTTTAATTTCAGTAATTTAATAATTATGTCAGTAAAAATATTAATTAGATTTGATGATATATGTCCAACAATGGATTTTGAGCAATTTCATATTGCAACATCCATGATGGATGAGTATCAGATAAAGCCACTTATTGGAGTTGTGCCAGATTGTAAGGATGCAGACCTCCATATTTCTGATGAAAAAAGCGATTTTTGGAACTATGTACTTGCCTTGCAAAAGAATGGTTATACAATAGCTATGCATGGATTGCACCATGTCTTTGATAGTCCTCATAAGGGTGTAGTTAATAATCGTGTTGGTTCAGAATTTTCTGGTCTTTCTCTGGAAGTACAGGTTGAAAAAATCCGCAAGGGAAAAGAAATACTGAAGTCGCATGGGATTGAGACCGATATCTTTTTTGCCCCTGCTCATTCATACGATGATAACACAATAAAAGCTTTATCATTGTGTGGATTTAAGTATATGTCTGATGGAAAAAGTTCAAAAGCATATAAAAAGTATGGAATAAAGTTGTTGCCGTGTCGTTCTGGTGGTTGTCCTAAAATTCCAAAACAAGGATATGTAACTGCCGTTTTTCATGCACACGAATGGTCATGGCTAAATAAGAAGTATTGTTTTGGTGAGTTTAAATTGTTGTTGAAGAACAATCATAATGATGTCGTTTCATTTGATGAATATAGAACGCAGTCTGTTTCAAATACAATAATTCAGCAATTAAACGAAAAAATATATGTTTTATACGAGTATAAAGTATATGCATATCTCAAAAAAGTTTATCGCTTTATTTTACGAAAATGAAAGTAATATACATAATACATAGTTTGCCTGTTGGTGGGGCAGAAACTCTGGTTGTTAACTATATTTTAAAGTTAAATCAAGCAGGAATAGACATTTGTTTAGTTGAACGTTATCATACAGAGACCTATTTATCAACCAAAATTCAAAATAGTGGTATACCGTATTATACTTTACGTAAAACGAAGAATCGCATAATAAATCTGTTTCAGAGTTTCTTTTATGATGATTCTTTGAAAAAGTTGAATAATATAATTTCTGATTTTCAGCCGGACGTAATACATTATCACACAGTCTTTAAGGACATAGAAAAGGTAAATTTTCCAATAGAGATGAGTGTTTTTACCTTTCATTCTCGGGTAGAGCGTTTTTTTACTATGTATAGTTATGTTCGTTCCATTATGGAACGCTTATCTCGTAAAGGTATGATATTTATCGCAATTTCAAAATTACTCCATGAGGATATTGAACATTTTTTACCTTGTGCTCAAATTGTTGATATACCGAATGGTGTAGATTTGGAACATATAAGAGCTCAAAAAGGAAAAAAGAAAGATTTATGTGAGATGCTGTCCATTCCTGAGGATTCTTTCATTGTTGGACAAGTAGGGCGATTCAACCCCGTAAAAAATCATCTTTTTACAATTCATTTGTTTAAAGATATTCTGCATAAAAAAGAAAATGCTCATCTCGTTCTTGTTGGAACAGGTAATGAAGGTGAGCTTAGGTTGATAAAAAATGAAATAGCAAAGTATGATTTAGAGTCACATGTTCATCTAATGGGATTAAGAAAGGATGCCACAAAAATTATGAGTTGTTTTGATACTCTTGTTTTACCATCCTTATCAGAAAGCTTTTCATTAGTATTGATAGAGGCTCAAGCTAATAATGTACGCTGTGTAGCATCAGACGCAGTACCTCTTGATGTTATTTGTAATTCTAATTGTTTTGCTATGCCATTAACTGGGTCAAAACAACAGTGGATAAATACAATATGCGGTATTAATGTGAGAAATACTGCAACTTCACTAGAGAAATTTGATATAGATGTAATAGTAAGTCAGCATATCTCTTTGTATAAGTCTTTGTTAAAATATAATTATGGGTTTAACGCAAACAAATAATAAGAAGATTATCAAAAATTCGCTTTTTTTATATGCTAGGATGATAGTTGTAATGTGCGTAAATTTATACGTCGTTCGACTTATTTTGGATTTGTTAGGAGTTGTTGATTATGGAATCAATAACGTTGTTTACGGTTTGGTTTCTATGTTCTCATTTTTAAATGGAACGTTAGCTACTTCTTCTCAACGATACTTTTCAGTAGCATTAGCTGAGAGAAATTTGGATAAATTAAAAAAGGTTTTTAGTTTAAACATATCTGTTTTTCTAATATTTATAGCTGTAATATTTTTGATTTCTGAGACGTTTGGCTTATGGTATCTTAATAATAAAATGACGATTCCTCATAATCGACTAGTTGCTGCAAATTTCATTTATCAGCTATCTATAATTGCATTTGCTTTAAATCTCTTGCAAGTTCCTTTGAATGCGTTAGTAATTGCACATGAGCAGATGAAGTTTTTTGCCTATATTGGTGTTGGTGAAGCCTTTTTTAAATTCATTATTGTGCTTGCTTTATTCCTACCATTAGATAAGTTGATGCTTTTTGGTGTTATGAATATTTTATCTACAATAATTGTGTTTTCGGCATATTTTTTCTATTGTAGAAAAATGTATCCTGAAAGTAAATATACGCCATATTGGAACAAAAATGAAGCGAAAGATATTGCATCCTTCTCTGGATGGCATTTGTTAGGTACAGTTTCGATAGTTGTTAGAGGACAAGGAATTAATATACTTATTAATGCTTTTTTTAGTCCTGCAGTCAATGGAGCTCGCGCTATAGCTGTTCAAATCGATCAGGCAATTAATCAACTATCTCAGAATTTCTTTGTTGCAGTTAAACCTCAAATATATAAAAACTATGCTGCACATCAGTATGCTGATTTTATTCAATTGATTTTTAATAGTACAATAATTTGTACGGTGTTGGTTTCTGTCATATCTGTCCCTCTTATGGTAAATGCAGAGATTATATTAGGGTTATGGTTGAAAACAGTACCAGAATATACCGTGCTTTTTACACAACTAGTCCTATTAAATAGTATAGCAGACTCAACAAGTAATCCTTCAATTTGCGCTGCATTAGCAACAAAAAAAATTAAAGTTTTTTATTTGTTTACAGGTACATTGATTATTTTAAACTTACCAATATCCTATATGCTACTTAACTCTGGTTATGGACCAGAGCATACAATGTATGTTTCAATTATTATCTCTTGTTTTGCAATCTTAGTTCGAGCTATTATTCTCAAGAAGTTAATTAGTCTTCCATTGAATAAATATATTATTCTAGTTTTGAAGCTGTGTTTTATTATAGGTCTAATTTGGTATTTGACCTCTATGTCCCTTTTGCTTTTTAAAAATCCTTGGCTAAGAGTTGTTTTTTCATCTTTTATTTCAACGATTTTACATGTTATATTCTGTATGGGGATTTTGCCCCAATATTATCGAAAAAAGATATTATCTTTTATAAATTCTAAAATAAACTTTATCAGAGTATGAAAATAGGAATTCTAACATATCATAATATACCAAATATTGGTGCAATTCTGCAAGCTCAAGCTTTATGTCAGTTTATTCGTAATTGTGGATTTGATTGCGAAATTATTGATTATTCATGTTGTAATCTTATAAGACGTGAACTTACATTTCATTCTTCTTCTAATCCTCTTACTAATCTGTTGTTGAGGTATGCATGGAATAAGAATAAAAAAAAGATAAAGGGATGCAATATGTATATGAGCAATCTCCATTTTGTAAGTTTAGAAAAGTACAATCGTCAAACAATACAAAATGCTAATTTGATTTACGATTTATTCATTTCTGGTTCTGATATGATTTGGAATTTAGCGGTTAATGGAGAAGATTATACATATTTCTTGGATTTTGTAGATAATAACAAGTTGCGTATTTCTTTTGCTTCATCAATTGGTGATGTTTGGACTGATGAAGAGAAAGATAAGCTTATCCCGTTATTAAAAAAGTATAACTCAATATCTGTTCGAGAGGAAGATACTAATGTAATGCTGAACAATATGGGGCTTCTTTCTCATCATCTTTGTGATCCAACTTTTTTGTTAGAACCTGATGTGTGGAAGAAACATTCCATCAAACCTAATAAAAAAGGCTATGTTCTTGTATATTTTCCGACAGATGAACTCATTAGCAAAGCAAAACTATATGCAAAGAAGCACTCATTAAAAGTTATTGTTATTAGTCAAGGAATACCTTCCTTTAATATAACTAAATTTTCTCCAAATAATCCTGGAGAATGGATTGGATTATTTGAGTATGCTGATGCGGTATTTACAAATTCATACCATGGTCTTCTTTTTTCCTTTTATTTTGAAAAAACTGTATGGACAGCCAATTATGGCAATCGAATTTTGTCTATACTTAAATTGTTAAACCAAGATAAGTGTAGATTAGATGTTGATTATAATATGAATAATGTTATTGATTATACTGATTGTCGTTCTAGAATTTCTAGACTAAGGAGAATGTCGCAGGAGTATATAAAACAAACTTTATACCAATTTTCATAGAAAAATGAAACATATTAATATTACATCCCAAAATTGTTCTGGTTGTACTGCTTGTGCAAGTGTTTGCCCTAAGCAATCAATATCTTTTTCAGAGGATTCAGAAGGATTCTTGGTTCCAGTAGTCGATGAAGAAACTTGTATTAATTGTGGTAAATGTTTACAGACTTGCCCTTCTATAGGAGGGCAAAATGATTTAGACGATCATTATAAAGTTAAGGCTTATGCCTTTAAAAATAATGATGATGTTATACGCTCACATTCTGCATCAGGTGCATTGTTTCCTGCTTTTGCAGAATATTTTATATTAATTCTACATGGCTATGTTTGTGGTTGTATTCTTGATGAGAATCTTAATGCAAAGCATATTGTATCAAATAAATGGTCTGATGTATTGCGTATGCAAGATTCAAAATATGTCCAAAGTGACATGTCTCACTGTTTTCCTACAATAGGAAGATTACTTTTAAAGGGAGATTACGTTCTTTTTTCAGGTACTTCATGTCAAGTTGCAGGGCTTAAATCATGCTTGAAAAAGAGAAAAATTCCTTCAGATAGACTTCTTACAATAGACTTTTTTTGTCATGGTGTTCCCTCTCCGCTAGTGTGGAAAGAATATATTAAATATTATGAAAGAAAGAATAAGTGCGATGTCGTTGATTTCCATTTTAGAAATAAAAACTTTGGATGGGGAAAATCTGCTAGAGGAGCGGAGTTCTTAAGTGTAATATCATACAGAAAATCTATTCTTGCAGTTTCTTATTCTTTAAAAAAGGATTCAAGAAAATTCCTTGCACGTTTGTGGCCTAGAATATTTTTTTCTAATCTTTGTATTCGCCCATATTGTCATAGATGCGCATATACAAAGATAGATAAGCCTGCAGATATTACTATGGGTGATTTTTGGGGAATAGAAAAAATGCATCCGAACTTTGATGATCATAAAGGGTGCTCATTAGCATTAATACGTAGCGAAAAAGCTTATGGTTGGTTAAATGCCTTGACTAACAAGAGTTTGTTAGAAGTTAACATCTCAGATGTAATTGAAAGGCAAGCTAATGCTTTTAACCCAAGTGTAGCACATCCTATGCGTAACCAATTTTGGGTCGATTTCAAAAATGGAGGAATGGATAAAGTCTTACCAAAGTATTTTAATTATACGAAGTTGCAATCTTTTAAAGAGAGAATTAAATATTTCTTGTTTATATTGCATATTAAAAGATATCAAAAATAGAAGTAATGAAGTTAGATTATAGTTATTTGGTTCAAGGTAGAACTGCATTAATGGGGTTTTGTATTATTTGGATTTATTTGTTTCATATAACAACAAAGTCTATTTTTTTAGATTCATTTAGCCAAATTGGCTGGTGTGGTGTAGATCGCTTTTTTTTGTTGAGTGGCATTGGACTCAGTTATTCACTAGAAAGAGATAAAAATATTATTGGTTTTTACAAACGTAGAGCCTTCAGAATTTTACCTACTTGGTGGTTTCTTATCTTTGGTTTCCACATTATAAATCTCATTGCCAATAGGCCGTGCCCTGGTACTTTTTTACAAGTTTTGTTATATTATTCTGGTATTGGTTGGTTTTTTAATGGATTTTTCCAAACAGAAAAAATTGCGTGGTCTGAATGGTATGTGCCAACTTTGTTGCTTTTTTACATAGCTTCTCCGTTGATTCACAGAATGAGTATACGTTCTTTGATTAAAACAATAATTATTTTATTCATTATAAACATAGTCTTATCTCTTTTTCATTTGTGTGATTCTTTACGATTGTCTTATTTCAGAGTACCATCTTTTCTACTCGGTTTTTTAATTTTCAAGATAATATTAAAGTATAAAGTAAGTAATAGTAAGTGCATATCTTTTAATATAGCTATTTTGATTAATTTCTTTTTATTTGTATGTGGTTATCTATGTTTATTTTTATTTTCAGATTTATCTGCGACTACTAAGCATCCAGCTACATTCTTTGAGTCGATTGGTGCAGTTTTGATATCTTTAGGAGTCTTGCAATTAGTTTCTTATATGTCTAGGGTAAAAAAAAATAAACATATTACTTTCCGTTTTTGGTAAGGTCAGTTTAGAGCTCTATTTGCTACATGTATTTTTTATATCCATTGCATGGAGACTCCGTACAGAACTTCCAATTCCTGATACCGCATCAATACTCATAGCATTATTTATTTATTTAATAATGTCTGTTATTGTAAGTAAATTCGTTAAATATATAGTAAAAATCTATAAAAATAAATGTTGCACTATATTGAATTGATAAAAAAGAGAGGAACTGTTGTGTTGTTGTTAACACTTTATGTAATAACTACATCAATGGCATTAGATCATGCTGATACAACGCTAAGTACACCTCTGTTACATTTGGTTTTTGTCTCAATTAAAAGTTTAGCTCTATATATGGCTATTCTTCTATTTGTAATAGATAAGCGTAAATCTATCGATCCAAATGCCCTTTTATATGTTCTACCCTATGTTCTTTATCTTATTGTTGCTGGAAGATTTTCTTTTGATGGCATATTGGGCTTTGGATTGTTTGCTGCAATTTCGAATGAAAAGAAATATTTATGTTTTGTGACGTTTCGCGACTATTTAGTTCTATCTAGTTTTTTGGGGATAATTGCTTATATATCTTTTGTTATAGGAATTCCTCTGCCACATACGACAGTACCTCTATATGGGGGGCTTATGGGAAGTTACATAAATTTTGGATTTACTTATTTGGATTTTTCTTTTGATGGGTTAAGACTATGTGGTTTATTTAATGAGCCTGGTTATTTCGGCACAATCTTAGCATTGACATTGATTGCTTCTAGCTTTAATATGAAAAAGATAAGTAATATTGTTATGCTAATTGCTGGTATTTTAACTGCCTCTATGGCTTTTTTCACACTTGTAGGCTTATATGTCTTTTTTGCGAATATATATAAACCTAGGAGGTTAATTACAATATTGTTAGTGTTTTTTGTTTCTTCGTTTGTTTTAATAAAAATGGGTATTGTACCTCAGGCATTAGTCGATCATATATTGGGGCGATTTGTTTTTGAGGATGGAAAGTTTGTAGGCGATAATAGGTCTTCAACAGCAATTGATGATGCGTTTACAAATATGTTCAATTCATCAAAAGTTTGGTTTGGTTATGGAGACCATCTTCCTGTGGATCAAGAAAGTACATTGACATATAAGTTTTATGTACTTCAGTATGGTATTATTGGTGCATTGCTTACATGGGGGGTATTGTTATTTGCTTCTCTTAAAACTTCCAAATGTTCATTGTCTGTATTATCTTTTATAGCATTGTTTTTCATTAGTATATATCAACGCCCAGGTATTTTTGTACTTTGCTATTTTGTAGTACTATTTGGCGGTATCTTGTATCAAAATAAATTAAAATCTTATGAGTCGTAAATTTGTAGGAAAAAAAATGTTAGTTTTTGCACAGTCAGGTGTAGGTGGAGCTGAACGTATGTCTGTTACAATTACAAAGTCATTGGATAGAGATAAATTTAAGGTGCAATACTATCTAGTGGGTGATTTTGAAGATGAGAGGGCGCCGTTGAAACAGTTTATACCAGATGATCTTTCTGTTCACTGTATTGGTTCCTGTAGTTCGATACTACTTATTTTGAAGTTCTTTTTTATTCTTGCTAAAGAGAAACCTGATGTCGTTTTTGCTTCAGTTTTAAATATTAACAATAAATTGTTGTTATTAAGAAAACTCTTTAGACATGTGAAGTTTGTTATACGTTGTGATAATTATCTCTATACTTATAATGATAAACAAAGAAGAATAATATTAAAAACTTATCCTAATGCAGATATTATTATAGCTCAGACTGATGAAATGAAAAATGAGCTTGTTGATGAATTTGGTTTTGATGAGCATAAAATTAAGGTACTCCAGAATCCTGTTGACGCAGAGACTATAAAAAAAAGAGTACAGGATGGGACAAATCCCTATCCAATTGATAAGAAGGTAAGATATGTTGCAAGTGGTAGGTTTGCAATTCAAAAAGGATTTGACCTTCTGGTTAAAGCATTTTTTGAAGTTAAGAATAAACAACCAAATGCTGAATTATATATAATAGGTAATAAAACTGGTGTTTTTGATGAGTATTATCAGAAAGTGGAACAAATAATAGAGGAATATGGGCTTAAAAACGCTGTGTTTTGTCCTGGCTTTCAATCAAACCCTTATGTATATGTAAAGTATGCAGATTGCTTTGTGCTCTCATCTAGATGGGAGGGGCTTCCGAATGTTATGATTGAGGCTTTGTACTTAGGAACACCTGTAGCAGCTTTCAAATGTATTCCTATAATTGAACGTATTATTTCTGATGGAGTTGATGGTTGTCTTGCCGAGAAGGATAATATTAGTTCCTTGGCTAATGCAATGCTTCAAGCAAGTCGACTTGGTCGAGTGAAGACAAATTATAAGTCTGCTCAAATATCTGATTTTCATGCTATTTTTAAACATTTAGTGGAAAAAAACAATGAATAAAAAATCTCAAATATTCAATTTCCTATATCGTCATGCTCATTATGGGGGGATGATTTGGAATGTTCTTTATAAATTGTACACTCAGTATTTATTGGGATGTGATATTCCATCTTCTACCTTAATTGGGGATAATTTTGAAATATTTCATTCTGCCCATGGAGCTGTTATAAGTCCTGGTACAATTATAGGAAATAATGTTTCTCTCAGACAAAATACCACTATAGGTGCAAAAGGATTTAATGGAGCAAAAGATTCCCCTATAATCGAGGATAATGTTACAATTGGTCCTAATGTATGTATTATTGGTGATATAACAATCGGGAAGGGAGCTGTTATTGGTGCGGGTGCAGTTGTCGTCAAAGATGTTCCGCCCTCAAGTACAGTTGTAGGAAATCCTGCAAAAATATTAGGGGGGGTAAAAGATATAGACTTAAATACATAATATCCCTCACTCCTCCAATCTCATGGTATCTTGCTATTCGAAAGCAAATAAACGACAAAAGGTTGTATCAGTTGCGCAAGCAATACATACCTGATATAAGGAAGTTGATAACGCCAGGCACATCTATTATCAGCAGCAACTGTTTTGCAGGGCGCATCATGCAGGACTTGGGTATGCAATACAACACTCCTACATTAGGATTATATTTTTTTGCTGATGACTTCATTGAGTTTCTTTCCAATCTAAAGTATTACTTGACTGAAGCGAAACTCGAATTTCTTGATGAGTCAAGATATCCGTTAGGCAATGAGCGCAGGGCAAAGTGGACACATTGGTACCCAATCGGACTGTTAGGAGGCAAGGTAGAGATACAATTCTTGCATTATCATACTGCGAAGGAAGCAGCAGAGAAATGGTATCGAAGGGCACAGCGTGTAAACTTTGACAAGTTGATGGTTATAGGTATGGAACAGAACCTATGCACGATAGATAACGTAAAAGCATTTGATAAGTTGCCATTTGAGAAAAAGATATTCTTTTCGACAAAGAATATACCTAATGTAAATAGTAATTGTTTCTTAAATGTTTTTGCTGCACAAGGCGAAGTAGGAGATCCTTACCAAAAAGGGGATATATTCTATAAAGAACTTATAAATCGTTTTAACAATGAATCATAAAAAAGTATTTTCTATTGATACTCAGTTGTATAAAGTGACTGGTGTAGAAAAAGTACTGCTTGATATTCATCATGCAGTACGAAATGATTATGAGGCTAAGATTGTTGGCACAATACCATATAAAGAAGTCAACAAGGATCATAATATTCCCTATGAGGAGTACATCCATTTTCACAATCCGTTCATGTTCTATAATAGTATAGTTATTGTGCATGAACGTCGGTTGCTGTTGTTTTTGGGGTTACTTAACTTCTTCTTATTTCAAAAGATTAAAATTGTATATATTCATCACAATCTGCTCTACAAACATATTAAGTCAACAATTCTTCCAAAGACTATAGTGGCTATTGCAGATAGAGGTATAGAGAATTTGATAAAGGTATTTAAAGCACCAAGTAAAGATATTCATAAGATTTATAACTGCGTTCAGGATGTATACTCAGAACCGCATCATTCTAGTGATAAAGAAACTATCACCTTGTTACTTCCTGGTCGCATTAACAGCCAAAAACAGCAAATAGAGATTGTAAAGCGGTTGAGGGGCAAACTTGATAAGCGCATTAAAATTTTATTTGCTGGTGATGGACCTAATTTAGACGAGTTGAGTAGATTATGCAAAAATGAATCTCAATTCGAGGTTTTGGGATTTCGAAGTGATGTTAAGAAATTAATGCAAAGCTCAAACTATGTCTTCCTTTATTCTGTTCATGAAGGCTTACCAATAACGCTTATTGAGGCAACTATGTTGGGTGTCCCAATTATATGCAGTGATGTCGGTGGCAACCCTGAGATTTGTCATGACGGAAAGAATGGATGGGTATTAAACGATTGGGATGCATTGATTAAAACTTTAAATAATCTCCCGAATGTTTCACAGGAAGATTATAGACGCATGTGCAATGAGAGTCGAAGAATATACGAAGAGAACTTTACTTTTGATATATTTAAGGAAAAATATTTGAAACTTTTGAAAACTTTATAATTATGCCAAGACTTGCAAAAACAGAAAGCTGTACAGGCTGTATGGCCTGCATGAATGCATGTGCTAAGGGTGCTATCAAGTTTATTGCTGACGAAGAGGGGTTTCTTCAGCCTGTAGTTGATGAAGAGAAGTGTATAGAATGCCATCTTTGCGAGCGTTCTTGCCCTGAGATTCAAAATCACTATCATTATAATCAAGGTGATGTTGATGTTTATGCTGGATGGAATGTTTCTGATAGACAAGTAAGTTCTAGCGGTGGAGCATTCTCCTCAATAGCAAAGTTTGTCCTCGGAAAAGGGGGAGTTGTCTATGGCGCTTTTCTTGATGAAAATTTGGAGTGTAAACATATAGAAGTTGATGATATCAATGGACTTAATAAATTGAGAGGTAGTAAGTATATGCAAAGTACTATCGGATTAACTTTTAAGTCTGTCAAGAAGAATCTTTTAGCAGGAAAGTATGTCTTGTTTTCTGGTACTCCATGCCAGATCGCGGGCTTATTGACTTACCTTGCTAAGGATTACGGTAATCTTGTAACTATGGATTTGGTCTGTCATGGCGTACCTTCCAATGCTTTGTTCAAGAAATACATTGAAAAATTAGAATATCGACTCGGCTTCGCCGAGAACGAAAGAGTGGCGAATTACGAGTTCCGTCGTAGAGATGGATGGGGTGAATCCCCATCCATCTCTACGACTATGAGTAATTTTCGAAAAATAAAAGGTATAGATGGACTTTACATGAGTGCCTTTGATAAAGCTGCAATATTCAGACAATCATGTTATCAATGCCATTATACAAGAGTTACCCGCGTAGGTGATTTTACTGTAGGTGATTTTTGGGGACTAGGTCATCAAGGGGTACCTTTCAAGTATGATATGACTAAAGGAGTATCCTTGTTATTGGTAAATACTGATAAAGGTAGAGAAATCATGAAATCACTTGATAATGATAATTTCTATGTGAAAAGATCATTGCAAGAGGCTGCTGCAAGAAATCATAATTTGACTAAGGTATCAAATAGGCCAATTAATAGAGAACAAGTTATTAAGGCTTTTATGGATGATTCGATGACCCTTTCGGATATTGAGTGTTCACAGCATCTTCTTGATAGAAGTGTTAAAGCAAGATTGAGTTCTTTAAGTGAAACACTTGGAATCTATGATATGTTGAAGAAAATTCATAACTTAATTGGATAAACTAATGAATGTAGGTATTATCAGTATGCAAAGAGTATGCAATAAGGGGTCGTTCCTTCAGGCATACGGTTTGAAAAAAATGGTAGAGTCTCTTGGTCATCATGTGGAATTTGTTGATTATGAGGTAGGTAAACCTCTGTTTAGAAATTCTGCAGATAAGAGACAGTATCACATTTTAAAAGTTCGTAATTCGTTTATCAATTTATTTATTCGGTGTAAGTGGTTGCGAATGTTTTTGCCAGATAGCTATAGACAGATAGTAATAGAGCGTGATGAATACAAAAAGTTTATTGCACAACATCTTGGGGTTACTGATAAGATGAAGTATAGAACATCTGTCGATGCATTAATTATTGGTAGTGACGAGGTGTTTAATTGTACCCAAATTAATCCAGAGGTAGGATATAGTCCTGAGATTTTTGGTGTTAATAATAAAGCCAGGAAATTATTGTCTTATGCTGCATCCTTTGGTAATACTACTTATCAAAAGTTGGTTGATTTTGGGAAGGTAGATGAATTGAAGGGTTTTCTGACTGCTTTTGATTCAATATCTGTGCGTGACAGAAATTCCTCTGCAGTTGTCGAGAAACTTCTTGGCAGAAAACCTGATGTAAATCTTGATCCTGTTCTGATGTATGACTATATGCCTACTATAAAGGATGAGCAAATCAGAAAGGATTATATAATAGTATATGCCTACAGGTCTCGAATTACTCCAGAAGAGGCGCTAGAAATTAAAGCTTTTGCTAAACGTGTTGGCAAGAAGTTGATTTCTGTATCTGGTCAAATGGACTTTTGTGATGAACATCTTTCACTCAATCCATTTGAATGTCTGAACTTATATCGACATGCAAATTATGTTATTACAGATACTTTCCACGGAACAATTTTCTCAATTATAAACAGAAAGAAATTTGTTACCTTGATTAGAGAGAGTAAAGGAAGTTCTTACGGTAACCAGGAGAAGCTGCAAGACTTGCTGGATCGCTTAGGGCTCCAGGCTCGAAGTTTTTCGAATGGGAAGGATAATCTTTATGAACGTTTATCTGCTGATATAGATTATGAAAAGGTTTTCGATGTGATTGATACAGAAAGAAAACATACAATGAAATATTTAAGTACTAATCTTGGATTATAAAAAACAAGAATTATGCAAGATGTAACTATACTCATTCTTACGAAGAATGAAGAGATAAATCTCCCTGATTGTTTGCAATCTGTAAAGGGGTTTGCTAAGCGTTGTGTTGTGGTAGATAGTTTCAGTAATGACCGTACGAAGGAGATAGCTCTTGAGTATGGTGCTGATTTCTATGAACATAAGTTCGAGAATTATGCTCGTCAGTTTAACTGGGGACTTGATAATACTGAAATTCAGACCAAGTGGACGTTCCGACTGGATGCTGATGAGCGTCTGACTCCTGCTTTGTGTAAGGAACTTGATGCTTTGATAACTGCTCATGAGAATGATGATGTTAATGGATTTACCATGGAAGCTTCGCTCTTTTTTATGGGTAGGGAGATGAAACATGGTGGTCCACAAAAACGTAAGCTGATGCTCTTTAAAACGGGTATGGCTCGTGTTGAAGATAGAAAGATGGATGAGCATACTATTTTGTCATCTGGTCGCGCCGTAGATTGTAAGGAGAAGTTCCTTCATTATGATTTTAAGGATATGACATTCTGGATTAATAAACTTAACTGGTATGCTACTCGTGAAATGCAGGATTACTTTGATTATATCAATGGTAAAAATGCAACGATCAATGCCAATGATAAGGAGATTGCGTCTATCCGCAACAAGAAGTTTGGTGTCTATTATAAATTCCCGAAGTTTATCCGTTGTTGGTTGATGTTTTTCTATACGTATATCTTCCAGCTTGGCTTCTTGGATGGTAAGGAGGGCTTTATCTATCATTGGATGTATCATCGTTTCTATAGAACTCTGGTTGATTGTAAAATCCTGGAGCAGGAATTGAATCCAAAGCCTTTTGAGCAGACTGGAGATTTGAAATGATGATAGTCTGTTGTTATAAAAATCATATCTTATGGCAATGAGAGTTTCAAAACTATTGCGGGAAGCAAATATTGGCTTTTCTACCTTTTGCGCGATTCTGAAAGCAATGGATATGGATGAACCCGATATTGAATTGAGTTCCAAGATACCGGATGACGTTGCGAATTTTATTTTGAATCTGCGAAATGAAGATTTAGACTTCATCAAGTTGATTGAAAAAGATGCGGAAAAGAATATATCAGATTGTCAACCTAAATCGAGACCTCCTTTGAACATATTAGGAAAGATTGATTTAGATGAACACAACAATCCAAGGCATCTAGAAAGAAAGCTTAAACTGTCAACTACCGACTATACAAATGCGATAGAAAACGATACTACAGTAGAACAGCCTCTATATAAAGAAGACAACAAAATGTTTTGGATAGAGGAATTAATTCTGATAACACCACAAGGGAAAGCGTCACGTTTACCGATTGCTTCTTTTAATTCTCCGAGACAAGTACCTCTTTATTCAGTCTTGATAGGTTGTAATGGTGTAGGTAAGAGTTCCATGCTGAAAGAAATGGTGGATTTCTTTGTTGACCTCCATGCTTATATTCATGATGTAAAACCAAAAATGTCTTCTGCAAATAAGGCGAGACTCAAGGGGGTTAGGTATCATATAGATGGTGCCTGTTGTGAAGTAATAAGATTAGGTAGAACTTTTCTTGCAAAGATTGACAACAGGTTATTGGCATCGAAGAATCTGCGTCTCCCTTCCATTGTTGCATGTAATTTTGGTGCTTTCGATAAGTTTCCTGTTCAAAAGGTAAATGGCTCGGCTCTGACCAGATATGATGTGCCATACTATAAATATGTTGGGGCTCATGTCAATGGAAATATGATTTCGTCATCAGCTATTGTTTTTCGACTGTTGTTTTCTTTGAAGGAAAATAGAGATGATAGGCAACGACAAAATTTGTCTTCCATTTTGGATTTCATAGGATATGATCACATCATATCTTTGAATTATTCGGTCGTTTTAAAGTCCAAGAAGGATGGGGGTGTACGAGATGCTATTCTTAAACGAGTACAACAAGACAGAGAGTATATTAAACTTTCTGAAGAGCAAAAGAACAATATCGTTAAAGAACTCTATGATTTCTACAAGAAAAAGGAGTTTGCACAGAAGGTTCAATTTTGCTATGAAATAGACATCGATAAAAAATCATTGGTAACAGATGATGAATTGGAGCATATCTATAAGTTGAAGCAATACGATTTGGTTCATACAGCGGGCGTTGTTTTTTATAAACAAGGAGTACAAATAGCTTCTGAAGAAATGAGTTCCGGTGAGTTTGCTATGCTTTCTATGGTACTGAGTATTTCTACAGCAGCGAGTGATTCTCACACCTTGATTCTCATAGATGAGCCTGAACTTAGTCTTCATCCCAACTGGCAAATGACTTTTATAGATAACCTCGATAGGGCGTTACGAGATCAGGTGTGCCATCTGCTGATAGCCACACACAGTCATATGCTTGTATCAGATTTGCCGATGAACCGTTCTTCTGTTTCTCAGTGGGAAAAAGATAAAAATGGTAATCTTATAGCTAACCAAATAGCGGGAAATACATATGGTTGGTCTGCTGAAGAAGTACTTCTTAAAGTATTCAAGACTGCTACCGATAGAAACCGATATTTCGGTGAACGTATTGCTAAACTTTTGGAACAGATGGGGAATGATACGATTAGTACGGAGGCTGTGGCTGATGAATTGAATGAATTGCAGGAAATTTCACAGCATCTAAGTGATGTGGATCCGATGAAAATGGTTTTAAACACAATATTGAAGCATATCAATGATGAATAATGAACTTGAAGATTACATCGTACAAGATCCTTATCATCCTACAGAAAAAGAAAAGTTAGCTATAGAGGAATTGACAAACAAAGGTCTTGTTCCTGGAGATTGGAATTCCCAAAAAGCTGGTATAACTGAGTTTAAGGATCATATACGTGAATATATGTACTATGAGCAGAATTGCAGGTGTGCATATTGTCGGATAGAGTTACCTATAGCATGTTGTTACGGGCAACGTGAACATATCGTTCCGAAAACCCCACACCCGAAATGGATGTTCGAGCCTCGCAATTTGTGTTTTGCTTGTGATGTATGTAATAATTTTAAGTTGGATGAAGAGGTATTAAAAAAGCCTCATGCTGTTGCTTATCCCACAGACAGTAAGGCTTTTATGATTATTAATCCCTTTCTTGATAAATATTCGGACCATATTGAACTAAAGGAGGGTATCATATATGTGGGAAAAACAAAGAAGGGACGATTTACAATTGATACCTGCCATCTCTACAGACCAGAACTGGCTCTAGAACGGGCAAAGAAGAGAATGGAGACAGAAAAACCAGAAACAATTCGAACTCAGTTGCTGGCATTATTATCAATATTACCCATATCGGACGAGGGAAGAAACAAAACCTTGGAGAATTTTGAGAAGATTGTAGAAAAATATAAAAAGGAGCATAAAGTCTAAAAGTGGTTAGTGCTTGTGCTTTGGAAAAGTAATTAAAAATATTTTATGTATAGACATTTTTTTTAAAGATTGATAGATTCTATCCTAGCCATTTGTGGCTTGATAGTATTCTGTATTCCTATGGTGATAATCGCCATTTGTATTAAGTTGGATTCTAAAGGACCTGTCTTGTTTAAGCAGGTGCGATTAGGTAAGGGAATGAAGCCAATAACCGTGTTTAAGTTCCGAACCATGTGTAATCATGCCTATGAGATGGGTGGTATCGCTACGAGTGCTTCTGATTCCCGTATCACCAAGGTGGGTGCATTCTTGCGCCGAACAAGTTTAGATGAGTTGCCTCAGATGTTTAACATCTTAAATGGTACTATGGCTATTATCGGTCCACGTCCTATCTTGGACTGGGAGTTTGACGAATATAAGGATAAAAATCCTCGTTATGTCAAGCGCTATGAGGTGAGACAAGGTATGTTCTGCACTGTGGATGTTGTGGATCGTGCAGCTGAGCGTGATATGCAGTTTGAAATGGATGCTGATTATGCAGAGAATTTGTCTTTTGTGTTGGATTTGAAGACTTTCTTTGGCATTTTTGCTCCTGTACTTACGGGTAGAGGAGTATATAAGGATGAGAATACTTCTGCAAAGAAATAGCACCAAGTTGATGTGCTGAATTTAGAATCAAGAATAAATATTAAATCAAATAAATATGGAATCATTGAAAAATCATTTGGTGATTGTTATCGCTTTAGAGCATTACAATCCATTGAGTCAGTTGCGTGCGTTGGGTGAAAATGGGATTCGTCCTGTATTTATCGCCATCAATCATAAGGTGAGAGTAGCTAGTGCCAGCAAATGGCCAAGCAAGGTGCACCTTGTTGAAAACGAGGAAGAGGCATTCGACGTGTTGATGAAGGAATATGGTGATGTGGCAGAGAAGACTGGAGTGAAGCCAATCTTGTCTTTTTCTGATGATAAGACCGTTACTTTCTATGATGAGAAATATGATGATTTGAAGGACAAGTTCATCATGTTTAATGCTGGTAAAACTGGACGCATTACCCAATTTATGCGCAAGAAGGAAATCGTGGATTGCGCCCGCCGTCATGGAGTACCTGTTGCTCCAGACTGGTTGGTAGAGAATGGTGAGATCCCTGCTGATATTGAGTATCCTGTTATCACCAAGGCCTTTTCTCCTGTTGAGGGATGCTATAAAGGCGATTTCCATATTTGCCGGAATGAAGAGGAGCTGAAGGCTGCTTTTGCTGCAATTGAAAGTGAGCAGGTCTTTGTTCAGAAGTATATCGATAAAAAGACTGAGATGACTTATGAAGGATTCAGCTATAATCATGGCAAGGGTATGTATGTTGGTGTGCAGACTCATTATCAGTATGCCGTGAAAGGCTACTATAGTCCTTTGCAGTATTGCCAGCCAAGAGTGGATGCTGAATTGCAGCAGAAACTGAACTCTATGCTGGAGGAAATCGGCTTTGAAGGTATCTGGGAAATTGAATTTCTGGTGGATAAGGATGATAAAATCTATTTCCTTGAAATCAACTTCCGTCATGCTACCTGGGGATATGCTTCAAATGTGGCTGGCAGCCCGCTTCCATATCTTTGGGCTAATGCGATGCTGACTGGTCAGGCTCCAGAGCAGAAAACCTTTGAGCCTTTCATTGCTATGGTTGAGCCTATTGATTATGGACTTCGAGTAGATAAGGGCTTGTGCTCTATGCAGGAGTGGTTGACAGATTTCAAGCGTGCTAAGTGTACCTATTATTATAATGAGAAGGATATGGAACCTTGGTATGTCATGATTAAGAATTGGGACAAACTGAAGTAAGGTATTATAGATGAAGAGATTTTTATTTGTAGCACTGATGCTTGTATTGAGCATCAGTGCCTTTTCGCAGATTCCTAATTTTGGAACTACCGTTGGTGACCAGAAACTATATGGATATTCTTCCATGAAATATA